>JGI24721J26819_10005301_pt1 | contig 12919 bp, 12 predicted proteins | sample YelNatPaOPGAMG01_FD_26819 | JGI IMG/M metagenome (IMG submission 26819)
AAATTTAAATTTTTATCCATAAAGACTCCTTTTTTTTAAAAAATTTTTATTTACATTAAGAACAATTTTTCTTATATCACATTTTTTTTATCTGTCAAGAAAAATAATTAAACACTATATATAGTATCAAAAAAAAATAGATACTATATATTGATTATAAAAATGTAACTGTATCTCTTACTGCCAATTCTGTATCTAAAATTATTTTTACAGGAGGGCTTATTTTCTTTTTTATTATATCTCTTAGAGTTTCCACGCCTAATGAAGCCATCTTAGTTAAGGGCTGTCTTACTGTTGTAAGTAAAATATCGCCGTAAATGCAATTTGGATTATCATCAAAACCAACCACACTTATATCTTCAGGAATTTTTATGTTTTTTTCTTCACAATAAACTAAAACCTCACTTGCAACATCATCGCTACAACAGAATATTGCTGTAGGCGGCTCTTTTAAAGAAAATAATTCTTCCAATTTTTCTCTTGCAATTCTTCTTGAAAAATTCGTAATTTTAATATACTCATTTTTTATCTCTATTTTATTCTTTGTTAAAGCTGCCTTGTACCCATCTAATCTATCAAGTGCGCATTGGACATTCAATGCGCCAGCTAAATGTGCGATTCTTTTATGATTGTGTCTAATTAAAAACTCTGTAGCCTCATAGGCACCTTTAAAATTATTAATTGCTATATAAGAAACATCTAAATCGTCTATTTTTTTATTTATAACAACAATTGGTTTTTTAGTTTCAAATAATCTTTTAAGTTGGGATTCATTGTTTATTATGTCAGCAAAAATAATTCCATCTACCAAAGACACATCAAAACTATCTTTTCCTGTAAAAATATGTAAATGTAAATCAATTCCATATTTATCCAAAGCCATACCAACGCCTCTTATTATCTCCATAGCATAAAAAGAATAAAATATATCTTCGTAGCCTGGGATTATTAAACCATAAATATTTAAATTTCCTCCTGCTAATTTTCTTGCAAAAGTAAATGGTTTGTAATTTAATTCTTCGATAGCTTTTTTAACTCTCTTACGTTTATCTTCTCTTATTGAGGCTGGATTATTTAAATATCTTGAAACTGTTGCTATGGATACAGAGGCTTTTTTTGCAACATCTTTTATCGTAACCTTATCAAAATCCATTACTTTACCATTACAATATCACCTTTATTTATTGTATAACCGCTTAAAACTTCTTTTATATCAGCAGCAGAAATTTCATTTCTTATCTCAATTATTTCTGCGGTTGCAATCTGTTTATCACCCCTATAAACAACTAATTGCATTCCAACCTTTGCGCCGTTTTTCTCGCCAATTGAAACTATAATAAATTTTTCTTCATTATTTACAGCTATAACTTCCCCTTTTAAATTTTTTAGTGTTGCTGTAGCTTGTGGTTTTACAACAATCGGAGGAAGTTGCACAGAGGTTGTTTCTTTATTAGAAACAAAAGGAGTAGACCCTTTCACAGCTGTCTTAAACTCCTCTTGTAATTGTTCAAGCGTAATTGATTTTTCTCTCAATATCCTATCAATCTCAGCCATTCTCTTTTCTAATGAATCTTTCCTTTCTAAAACCTCTTTTATGTTGTTTGTAAGTTGCATCTTTTCTTTATTTGCTAAAACCAATTCTCTTTTTAAACTAACATTTTGCGATCTCAATTTATTTAATTCTTCTATAGCGGTCCGTCTTGCTTCTCTTTCACTAACTAAATCCCTGCTCATAATACTTAAAGTTCTTTCTTTAAATTCAATTTCACCTGAAAGTCTTTCTTTTTCTTTTGATAATTCATCTATCTTAATCTCTAATTCCTTATTTGTTTTATCTAATTCAGCCAATTTATTTTTTGTATCTAACAGTTCCTTGTTTAAGTTATCAACCTTTGCCTCGAGTTGCGCTTTAGCCTTAACAAGATCCGACCAATATTCTTCCTGTCCGCCGGAAACCTGAACAGAAACACCTTCAGAAGTAGGTCTCTCTTGAACTGAAACCTTCTGCTGTGCACTTAATTTTTCTACCAAAGAATCCCTTTCTTTTAAAAGTTCATTGTATTTAGATAAAAGGTCATCCTTTTCTTTTTGTATTTTGTTTAGTTCCTGCTCAACCTCTTCCTTTCTGCTTTTTAAATCAACCAATTCTTTTTCTAACCTTGTAGCTTTTTCTTGAAGTTGTTTCCTATCTTGAAATAAACGAGTATTTTCTTCTTCTAATTTTGCTTTCTCTTCTTTAAGTTTATTATTTGCATTATAAATTGAAAAAGCAAAACCACCAATAATTAATATAATAATAACTAAAATTACGGGAATTATTTTACCTATATCCATATACCCCCCCTTTTTTTATAAATTTTCTAACGCTAAAAAGGCAGCCCCTTGGGCTGTTGCATCTTTACCTAATTTTGAAAATACTATTTTTAAATTTTTACCCATCTCACTAAAAGAAAAATCCTTAACTACATTAATACATTCATCTAAAAAATAATCTCCAAATTGTTCTAAACCTCCTCCAATTATTACTAGTTCTGGATTAAGAAAATTTACTAAAAAAGAAATCTTAACTCCTAAACAAAATGCAGCCTCTTTTAATGCAATTCTTAATACTTTATCTTTTTTATGCAAATCCTCAATTATATCTTTTAAAAATAAATCGCCTGTTGGTTTTATTTTCTTTATAAGATGCGTATCTTCTCCTTTTGAAATTAATTCCTTTATCCTGTTTACTATACCCAAATCAAAAGGCCAAGGTGCCAAAAACGAAAAATTTCCTAAATGCGAAGTCATAGAATCTTTTTTTGAAATAAACACCTCACCTGCTCCTCCGTCTTTTCCTCTGTAAAGCTCGCCATTAATCAATAAACCACAACCCACGCCTGAAAACATATATATTATATTCTTATATTTAGAAAAATTAGTCTTATATTCTGCAAACAAAGAAGCATTTGCGTCATTTTCAATTGTAATAGGAAAAGAAAACTTTTTTTCCAAATAATTTTTAAGTGGAACAGAAATATATGAACACGAAGAATTGTGTCTTTGTGGCCAATGGACAAAACCATTTTTATTATCAATAATACCGCCTAACGCTAAACCCACAGAATATATTTTATCTTTATAGGCTTTGTTTTTTGTTGTAAGCTCATCAAATAGCTCTAAAATAACATTTAAAGTCTCGTTCGCATTTATATTGGTTCTTTCTTTCTCTACTTTAGCTATTACTTTTTTATTATTATCCAATAGAATAGCAGAAGCATCAAAAAGATTCAAACCTATCCCGATAACAAAACCTTTATCTATTTTTTTCATAAATAATTTATCTTTAGAAAAATTTTATCAAAAGTAAAAAATATTGCAAATATTTTTTAAAATTATTTTTCTACTTTAAATTTTAAATTTCTAATTCTTAAGGAAGGTCTGGACTTCCATCTTCTATGTATCCAACTCCAACTATCCGGATATTCTTTTATCCAAGACTCAATTTTTCTTGTAATATTAATTACATTTAAAAGAATGGTTTTGTCTTTATCCTCTGTGATTATAAGTTTTTCTTCTTCAAATAATTTTATCTTATGAATATAGCGTCTTTCTCTACATATATAACCACATATTAAAGAAGAATCTGTTTTTAATGCTAAATTAACCGGACCTGTTGGTGTTGCTGCGAGTTTTCCAAAAAATTTTACCCAAACGCCTGTGCTTCCAAAATTTTGATCCATCTGTATTATAACTATTTCGTTATTTTTTAAAGCTTTTATAATATTTAATAAGCATTCCCTTCTTGGATAAGAAAAAATTGTCTTTATGTTTGCTTTTGTCCTTAATTTATAAAGATAATCTCCTGTATTTTTATCCCGCATAGGTCTTGTAACAAAATTAACAGGATAACCCAAAGAAACAAGNTTTANCCCTAAAAGTGGGAAATTGCCCATATGTGCTGTAACTAAAATAATACCTTTTTTCTTACTTAATGCTAAATCTAAATATTCTTTTCCTTCAATAATTACATTTTTAGAAATTTTATCTGTATGTCTTAAAAAATAAATAAGTTCAAAAGAACTTTGTGCCATAAAAACGAAAAAATTCTTTGCGATTTTTTTTATTTCTTTTTTATTTAAATTAGGAAATGCTATGCTTAAACTTTCAAAAGCAATCTTTCTATGTCTTCTAATTAAAAAATATGCAAGAGTGCCGAAAATCTTACCAATAAAATAACTCCACCACAAAGGAAATAAACTATGTATAAATTTAGATAACCTTAACAAAATATAACTCAATCTTCTTGTAAAAAATTTTCTTTTATTCTTATCCATTTAATTTATATCCAATCTTTCTCAAAAAATCTTTTCGCCACTTGATGTCTTCCTCTTTCTCTATCCCTTTTGGAGAATTACCGTCAATAACTCCAAGTATTCCTCTTCCCTGTTCGGTTTTAGCAATTATAACTTCAACATCGTTTGCTGTTGCACAAAAAATTCTACACACCTCTTGTATATTTTTTATCTGGTTTAATATATTTATTGGATATGCATTCCTTAAAAAAATAAAAAAACTATGTCCACATCCAACATTTTGCGCATTTTTTATAGATATATCTTTAAGTTCATTATCGTTCGATTCTGTTCTTATAAGGCATTTACCCGATGATTCACAAAATGAAATAGCAAACTTTGAATTAGGGACAGTAGACACTATGGTCTCGTATATATCTTCAACTGTTTTTATAAAATGTGCCTGCCCAATAATAACATTTGCATCTTGCGGTTTTATAATCTTTACTACATCAAATTCTAATCCCATATTTCACCTCCTAGTTAAAATTTCAAATTCCAAACACAAAATAATATAGATTGCACAGATTAGGTTTAGATTGCACAGATTTTTTAAATTTAATTTTAATCAGTTTAATCTGTATTTAATCTGTGTAATCATATTTATAGATATCAATATAAAACTAAAAAGACAAAATATATCTTTAAATCTACTATAAAAAGTCTTTTCTCTTTTTATTGGTATATATGTTTTAAAAATATCTCTAAAATAAACCTCTTTATCTTTGTTTTTTAAAATATTATATCTTCCGGTAAACATAACAACCCCGCTTATCCCACTATTGGCGCATCTTACAATTGAAATTCTATTCTCTATAGCTCTGAAAACTAAAATTGCGAGATGTTGTCTAGCTTCGGGATTCCCCCCAAACCATGAATCATCTGTAATATTCACCAAAAAATCAATATCTTTGCTTAACTTGGAAACAAAATTTGAGAATATATCTTCAAAGCATATAATTATAGAAAAAATTTTATCTTTGTATATAAATTTTTTATTAAGTTTTCCTCTCTCTATATCTCCTATTGAATTTAATACCTCTATAAATGTTAAAAAATTTCTAAGCGGGACATATTCTCCAAATGGCACAAGTTTTATTTTATCATAAATACCTAAAAGTCCTCCGTTTTTATTAAAATAAAAACAAGAATTATAAAAATTATCTTTTTCTTTTCTTATTGCCCCAATTAATATATCTCTTTTTATATCATTTACAAAACTATTTAAATTAAAAATTTCCTGCTCATCTATAATATTCGGCCAACTAACTTCTGGCAAAATTACAAGACTATCGCTATCTGTTTTAAAAATCATATCTTTTAATGTGTATAATATAAAGTTTTTGCCAAGTTTTTCTTCTTTTAGACTCTTAGAAAAATTTGGCTGAACAATTGAAACTTTTACATATGAGTCTTCTTTTAAATAATTTAATTTATAAAGTGAATAAATTATGCAAAAAATAATAATTAAAAAAAATATAAATAATTTTTTTAAACTTCTTTTTCTAAAGATAAAATCATAAATAACAGCGTTATTCATTACAATTAAAAAAGAAATAAATTTTACTCCAAAAATATCTGCAACCTGGTTTATGTATAAATTTTTGTATTGTGTATATCCTAAATTCGGCCATCCAAATCCACACCATATATTTTCTCTTAAAAATTCAAGTATTACCCAAATAGAAGGAATTGTTAATATAAAAAGTGGTCTCTTTAAAAAATAAAAACTAAATATAAAAAATAAAACACTATAAATACAAAGATAAAATAATAAAGCAAATAAACCAATTATACTTACATTACCTACCCAAAAAAATATAAATAAAAAATAAGAAAAACCAAATAATAAACTAAAAAGTAAACCTTTTTTAAAATTGCTTTTTTCTATTACATATAGAAATAAAACCAAAGCAAACCAGCTAAATAGACTTAAATTAGAAAAATTAAAACTTAAAGCCAAAAGCAACCCGCTTATTACAGAGAATATACTATTTACCACAACATTTTTTATATTTTTTCCCACTACCGCAGGGACAAGGGTCATTTCTTTTAACTTTTTTATCTTTAAATTTAATTTCTTTTTGTGGCACTTTATCCTGAGTATTTTGAGGGGTGTTTTCAAATTTATTTATATTATAGGTTGGCATAAATCTGGATTTAAAAAGAAATTCTAATGTAGTTTCTTTTATTCTCTTTATCATATCTTCAAATACTGCATAGGATTCTTTTTGATATTCAACTAAAGGCTCAACCTGTGCATAACCTCTCAGATGAATACCTTCTCTTAAAGAATCCATAATTAAAAGGTGTTCTTTAAAATGCGTATCTATAGACCATAAGGCAATTACTTTTTCAAATATTCTTATATTTTCGCTTAAATTTTTTTCTTTGGTTTCGTAGTGTTTCTTTAACTTATCTTTTAGATAATCTATTGCCTCTTTTTCGTTAAAATTATTTATTTCATTAATAGAAATTTCTAAATTAAATTTTTGTTTAAACCAATGAATCAATTTAATTAGATTTTGCTCCTCAAAATATTTTGGTATATCTTCCTCTAAAACATCGTCTATCATCTGAATTATATAATCTCTTATATTCTCACTTTCTAAAATATTCCTTCTCTGTTTATAAATAATTTCTCTCTGTGTATTCATAACTGTATCATATTCTAATAATTGTTTTCTTATCTCGAAATTGTGTTCCTCAACTCTTTTTTGAGCAATCTCCAACGATCTGTTAATTAAAGGATGTTCTATTGGTTCATCTTCTTTAAATCCAAATCTATCCATTAAAAAATAAATTCTTTCTGAACCAAAAAGCCTCATAAGATCATCTTCTAAGGATATATAAAATCTTGAAGAGCCTAAATCGCCCTGTCTTCCAGCTCTTCCTCGCAATTGATTATCAATGCGCCTTGACTCATGCCTTTGTGTGCCTATTATATGCAAACCACCTAAATCTACTACTTTTTTATGTTCATCTTCAAAATCTTTCTTGTATTTATTGTACAATTTTTCATATTCTTCTTTATAATTTAAATCCTCTTGGTTTATATTATTTTTTTTAAGCAAATCTTTAATAAAATAATCAATATTTCCTCCTAAAATTATATCTGTTCCTCTACCTGCCATATTCGTTGCAATTGTAATCTGTGACAATCTACCAGCTTGGGCTATTATATAGGCTTCTTTCTCATGATATTTTGCATTTAAAACATTATGTGGTATTCCTTTTTTCTCAAGCAAAAATGACAAATATTCAGAATCCTCAATAGAAGTTGTTCCTACTAAAACAGGTCTTTTAATTTTATATAATTCTTCTATCTCTTTTACTACTGCATCAAATTTTGCTTTTTTTGTTTTATAAATTCTATCAGGATAATTAATCCTTCTTAAAGGCTTATTTGTAGGGATAACTACAACATCTAATTTGTATATATGTTTAAATTCATTAGCCTCAGTATAGGCTGTTCCTGTCATACCTGCTAATTTTTTATACATCCTAAAATAGTTTTGTAAACTTATTGTAGCGAGTGTCTGAGATTCTTCTTCTATTTTTAAATTTTCCTTTGCTTCAATTGCCTGATGTATTCCATCTGACCAGCGCCTTCCGGGCATAAGTCTTCCTGTGAATTCATCTACAATAATTACTTTTCCATCTTTAACAATATAATGCACATCCTTTTTAAAATGAAAATGTGCCCTTAACGCATTTATAATATAATGAAGCCAGGGGTTAGAGAAATTGTCTGGCGCTTCCTCTAAACTATTAACCCCAATTAATTGTAAACATTTCTTTTCCCCTTTTTCTGTAAGGTATGCGAACTGGGATTTTTCTTCCACAATAGCATCATATTTTTCCTCCAACTCTGTTGGGTGTATAGTAATCTGAGAACCATCGGTGTTTTTCAAAACCATAAGTCCATCTTTTGTCTGAAAACTTTCAATCAGAGTTTTTACATTTAAATGTTTAATTAAACTATTTGCTTTATAATATTTTTCTACAGATACCTCAGATGGACCTGAAATAATAAGTGGTGTCCTTGCTTCATCTATTAAAATAGAGTCAACCTCATCGACTATAGCATAAAAATGTCCTCGCTGAACTATATCGTCTAAACTCATTGCCATATTATCTCTTAAATAATCAAAACCAAATTCACTATTAGTTCCATAAATTATATCGCAACTATACTCCTTTTTTCTCTGGGATTTATCCATATCATGTTGAATTACCCCTACAGATAAACCCAAAAATTCATAAATAGGACCCATCCATTCTCTATCCCTTTTTGCTAAATAGTCATTTACAGTTACAATATGAACACCTTTATCCGCCAATGCATTTAAAGAAGCTGCCAAAGTAGCTACTAAAGTTTTTCCTTCTCCTGTTACCATCTCTGCAATTTTGTTTTTATGCAAAACTATTCCACCTAAAAGCTGGACATCAAAATGTCTTAATTTTGTAGTTCTTTTAGAAGCCTCTCTTACCATTGCAAAATAAAAAGGTAATATCTCATCAAATGTTTTTTCCAAAACCTCCTTATATTCTTTTTCATCCAAATCTTTTGTCCTTTCATAAATTAATTTTTTGTATTCAAGTGTTTTTTCTTTAAAAAAACTATCTGGTTTTTTTTCTAATTCCTCTTCGTAAGAATTTATTATACTTACTATTTTGGCTGAATTAGAAACCTCAAAAAGAGATGGGGTTGGAATATTTTTTGTTAATATAATATTAACTTTTGGCTTTAATCTGTTTATTCTTGCTTGATTTATTTTTAAAAAAATATTTTTTAACATAATCAATTCTTTTTACTAAATATATATCTTAAATATGCGAAGATAAAATCATCTATCTTTCCATCTAAAACGTTCCAGGCACTAGAAGTCTCATAACCTGTTCTGTGGTCTTTTACTAAAAGATATGGGTAAAGAACATAAGAACGGATTTGACTTCCCCATTCTATCTTTCTCTTTTCTCCTCTAATGTTTTCTAAAGTTTTTTTTCTCTCCTCTTCTTTAAGTTCATACAATTTTGACCTAAGGATATTTAAAGCTAATTCTTTATTTTGATGTTGAGAGCGTTCATTTTGACAAGAAACTACAAGACCTGTTGGTATATGGGTAATTCTGACTGCTGAATCAGTCCTATTTACATGCTGACCTCCTTTACCAGAAGCCCTGAAAGTTTCAATTTTTAAATCCTGTGGACTAATTTCAATATCTATATCATTTTCTATCTGCGGTATAACACTTACTGAGGCAAAAGACGTATGTCTTCTTTTATTTGCATCAAATGGAGAAATTCTAACCAATCTATGGATACCTTTTTCAGATTTAAGAAAACCATAAGCCCTGAAACCCTCTACTATAAATGTAATGTTTTTTAAACCGGCTTCCTCATTTTTTAATTCCTCAATAACTTTTATTTTAAAATTTTTATCTTCTGCCCATCTACAATACATTCTAAAAAGCATATTTGCCCAATCGCAAGCCTCAATTCCACCGGCACCGGAATTTATCTCTACAATACAATTAGAATTATCAAATTTTTCAGAAAATAAAATTTTAGTCCTTAAATCTTCTAAATTTTTATTAAAATTTTCAATTTCTTTATTAATATCATTTTCATAACTTGGGTCATAAATAAGTAAAAATTCCTTTAAATGATTTATCCTCTGTTTTAAATTTTCTATATCCTCTATTTCAGATTTAATAGATTTTAACTCTTCAATAGTGTTTGTATCTTTATTTTTCCAAAAATCNGGCTCTGATATTTTTTTCTCAAGTTCCTTTAATTTAANTTTTTTTTCCTCTATCTTAAGCAGTTTCTCTAAAGATAAAACCTCTTCTTCTAAATCTTTTATTTTATTTTCAAACTTTTCAATCATATTTAAATTAAACCTTTATTGTGTAATTCTATTTCTAATTCCTCTTTTTTATCTGAATTTTCTAATGCATCCTCAACTTTAATTTTTTTTGTTTCAATTAACTCTAAAAGACATTGGTTAAAAGTCTTCATCCCGTATATATCTCCTTTTTGTATATATTTTGGCATTTCCCAAATCTTATTTTCTCTTATCAATCTTGATATTGAAGGACTTAACGCCATAACCTCATATGCCGGTATAAGACCGTAAATATCAGCTCTTCTTATTAATCTTTGAGACATAACACCCTGCAATAGAAAAGATAATTGGTTAAGTATAAGGTTATGCTGATGCGGCGGAAAGAAATTTATAATCCTTTCAATTGTAGAAACAGCATTTACTGTATGTAATGTAGATAATACCAAAACGCCTGTCTCTGCTGCTGTAAGTGCCGCGTAACAGGTCTCTGCATCCCTTATATTTCCTATATATATAACATCCGGAGAATGGACTGTAAATTGTTTTAATGCATCTTTATAAGTTAAAACATCCACACCCAATTCCCTTTGTGTTATTATAGAATTTTTATCAGAAAATGTAAATTCTATAGGCTCTTCTATTGTCATAATATGTCTTTTAAAATTTTGATTCATATATTCAATCATACTTGCAATAGTNGTAGATTTCCCGCTCCCGGTTGTGCCTGTAAGTAAAATTAAACCACGCTTCTTAAAACAAAAATTCTCAAGTATTTTGGACGGAAGATTTAACTCCTCAAATGTCGGTATCTTTAAATCAATCTTTCTTATAACAATTGCAGGAGTATTTCTCTGATAAAATATTCCTACCCTAAAACGCCACTGGTCTCTATAGTATATTGCAAATTCAACATTTTTTTTCTCCTCTAAAGTTTTATTGTATACTTTTAATTCTTTTAATATATTATTTACATCCTCAAATGTAAACTTTCTATCATCTACTATCTCAACTTGCGAATATAGTCTTCCCCTTAAAACGCTATTTACCCTTATAAACATATCAGATATATCTTTTTTAATCTGAATCTCAAGTATCTCTGCCAAATTCATAACTTTCCTCCTCTTTTATTTTATCATATCTTTTATTTTTTTCTCTAATTTTATAAGGTCTCTTTTTAAAGATTTTCCTAAAGAATAACCCCCTGTATCTTTATCTGATCTAATTACCCTATGGCAGGGTATAAATATAGGGAAAGGATTCTTNTTTAANGCATTTGCAACAGCCCTATAAGCNTTTGGTTTTTTNATTTTTTTGGCTATCCACTTATAAGTTCTAACTTCCCCAAGTGGTATTCTTAAAACAACTCTTAATACTTTTTTTTCAAACTCAGTCATCTTTTATAATTTTGCCCCTTAACAATAAATGATACTTATGGGCAAATCTGTGCGCCTCATCTCTTACTCTTTGTATCAAATGCAATGCTGGATTATCTTTAGGTATTAAAATCCGCTCTAAACTGTCTTTATATATTTCTTCGTTCTTTTTTGCAATTGAAATTACTTCCACATCTACACCCAAATTATTTAGTTCTTTTTTTACTATATTTAGATGTCCTAAACCGCCATCTATTATAATCAAATCAGGCAAATCATTCTGAATAATAAGTTTTTTATATCTTCTTCTTACTACTTCAGCCATACAAGCATAGTCATCGTTTTTATTTACCTCCTTTATCCTATATCTTCTGTAATTACCTTTATCCGGAAAAGAACCCTTAAAACGAACTACAGAACCAACTAATATCTTTCCACTAATAGAGGATATGTCTATACCTTCAATTATTAAGGGGATTTTTTTTAAATTCAATATATCTTTTAACGCTAAAAGCTCATGCTCGTAGGTTCTACCTTTATATATTGCCTCCAAAGAAAATAATTTATCCCTTAATAATTTTGCCTTTTCAAACTCCTGATTATTTGAAAAAAATTCTATTTTCTTTTTTAAATCCTCTATAAGAGACAATCTATCTCCGCTTAATATCTTACAAATACTATCTATGTTTTCTTTATAATCCTTTAGAGAAATCTTTCCAATACAGGGAGCAGGACATAAATTTAGATAAAAATAAAGACACTCTTTTTTAGGCATATTCTTACAAGACCTATAAGGAAATATTTTTCTTATTAATGCAAGGGCAGATCTTATTAAATTTACTTTTGGAAAAGGACCAAATAAAATTTTATCTCTTTTTTATCTCTTGGACGAGAAATAAAAACTCTTGGGAATAACTCTTTTGTTATCTCAACATAAGGATATATCTTATCATCCCTAAATACAACATTATATTTTGGTTTATTCTCCTTAATCAATGCTGCCTCAAGCAATAAAGCCTGCTCTTGACTATTACACTCAATATACTCTATATCATTGACTTCGTTCCAATAAAAATTCTGTCTTTAGCAAAGATTTATTTGAAAAATAACTTCTTATCCTTTTTTTTAAAGATACAGCCTTACCTATATATAATATTTTATTATCCTTATCTCTCATTATATATACACCGCAACTGTCCGGAATATTTTTTATTTTTTCTTTAAGCATTCCTTTAGATAATCCAACTGTTTAAAACCAAGAATATAACTAAAAATTGTAAAAATAAGAACACAAACAGAAGCAACAATAAATATTTTTAAATATTTATTATAATATAAATTAATCCATAATATCTTAGATA
>JGI24721J26819_10005314_pt1 | contig 12896 bp, 9 predicted proteins | sample YelNatPaOPGAMG01_FD_26819 | JGI IMG/M metagenome (IMG submission 26819)
CATATAATTTGCTTGATAAATCGTGCATCCCTATAACTCCCGGCATCAACTGCAGGGTCTTTATCAAATCAGATTCAAAAAAACCGGGCACTGATTTAATTTCATGCTGGGTAAAGGTAATATGGCTCACCTCCACACTCTTTTCAAACCGCTCACGCTCGGCAGAAACAACAAGACCAGGCATTTCAATTGCCGACTGTTTCAATTCCACATTCAAGGTCAAAACCTCTCTATTTTTTATGGAAATTTTTTTCTTCACCGATTCATAACCCAGGTATGAAAAGACAATTGTATATTCACCTTCTGGAATATGCGCAATGTAATAATAGCCCTTCTCATCGGTGCTTGCACCGAATGTTGTATTTTCAATAAAGACATCGGCGTAAGACAATTTTTCACCATTTGAAAAGTCAGAAACAAAACCCCTCACAGCGCCCGATTCTAAAGTAGAATAAAGCAATTCTAAGAAGATAAAAGTCATCATTAAATTATATTTACTTTGGAAACCGCTTTCAAGAGGTGAAAATTTTTACCTCAATTCATTTTCAAGAATCAATTTTATTTCTAAGTTCTCCGGATTTACTTTGAGTGCCTTCTCAAACTCCTCAATCATTTTTTCCTTTTGACTCCGGTTCTGATAGATAAGACCACTTATAAAGAATTCCTGTCCTGCGACATACCTCTTTAACTTCTCTAAATTTTCAATATTCTCTATTGCTTTCTCTGGTTCAATGCGCAGGGCAAGCAGCGAGCGAATGATTAACTCCCAATTTTCCCTTCTCAAACTCACGGGTGTGAAAAATTCCACGAGCGGACGGTCGTCGGTATTTATTTCAGCCTCCTGGCTGAACTGGATAGACTTCTCGCGATCAAGAATTAATGATACGGCAAGCCAATATGGGTCTTTCAATAAATCATCAGGAAGCACTTTTAGACTTGGAAAATCTATTTTTTTGAAATTTTCAGTTCCAATCAATATTCCATGCGAATAGCCGAGCCAGATTGTAGTATATGAAAAGACACTGGCGAAGGTCTTGACCAGCGATTTGAATTCTATTATTGATAATCTGTGAAGTGGCAAATATTGACAGACCACGCCGTTTTCCTTTAAGTGCCCTTTGCAGAGAAGAAAATACTCTTTAGTGTAAAGATTCCCACTGCCCAAAGAAGGATGGGTTGGGTCACAGGAGATAATGTCATACTTTTTATCGGTTAATTGAAGAAAATTCCTGCCGTCGCCAGGGATAAACTTCACCTTTGGATTATTAAAGATAAAATCGTTTATATTTGAAAAGTATTTTGAAGCCTCCCGCACACCCGGGCATATCTCAACACAGTCAATTTCCCGCACATTATGTCGGGCAATTGCCGAAGTTGTAACCCCAACCCCGAATCCAATTACCAACACATCTTTTGCTTTGGGATTGAATAAAAAAGGTAGATGCCCCATCATCTTTACGACCTTGATCGCATCATAGGTTGAACCGATAACTGCGCTATTATTTACATAGCAGGTCTTCACCCCGGTATTTCTATCTTCATTTACTATTACTGTTCCATCTTTGGTCTCTTTGTAGTATAATACCCGGTCAGCACGCTCCGGGGAACGATAAATTGATGGGGGTAGGATAAGGTTGTTCTTCATTCCGAATATTGACAGGATAACCATAATTCCTGATAAGAGATAACCGAACTTCAAATTTTTTTTCTGTTTTTCAACTTTAACAATTAAGACCCCGATTATTAAATTTAATAAGGCAAAAAGAATTATCCCTCTCACCACACCAAATAAAGGAAGAAGAAGAAATCCGACACCGAGTGAGCCAGTTACACTGCCTACCGTATTAGCAAAATATATTCTTCCAATTCCGTTTCCCAAAATATCAAGATTTTTTGTCCAGATGGTGCAAAGAAGAGGGAAGGTTATGCCCATTAAAAATGTGGGAATGAATACTATCAAAAAAGATAAAAGTCCGGGCGTAAGGAAAATTCTATAAAATGGCTTTTCTAAGATTGAACGGATTGGAAAAAGTAAACCAGGCAGATTATTTAAGAAAAATGCAGTAATCAGAACATAACACCCGGTTGCAATCTGAGCCACAAAAAGTAATTTAATTTGATTCAGTTTGGATAGTCTTTTATAAAAAAAGAAACTTCCTGAAACAATACCTAAAAGATAGATAATCAAGATTGTCGTAAAGGTATAACTTGCATTGGCGAGAAAAATTGAGAGAGTTCTTATCCAGAAGATTTCATATCCCAAACTAACAAAACCAATAAGTCCGGCAATTAGTGGATAGAAGCGATTATATGATAGAAAATAATTTGAATCTGGATTATTACGAAAATCACCAGAATTAATGGAATCTTTTACCAAATTTGTTTTTAATCGCAGGGGGATTCTTCTTCCCAAAAGAAAAAATCCACAGCCAAGATTAATTAAAATTGCCAATAACTGGGAGGACCTAATTCCAATCGCACGTATCAAAAAATAACCAACAATACCAGCCCCAATGACTCCACCCAGGGTATTTAAAGCGTATAACTGGCTGAAACCAATTGCAATTTTTTGTCTTTCTTTTATGTATATCTTACTTATCAATGGCAATGTTCCACCCATTAAAAATGTGGGAATGAGCATAAGAACAAAAGAAAGAATAAATATAAGAATTGAAGAACCACCACCCAATATTTTAACAATAAAAGAATAAATCCTCGGTAACAAAGGAAATATTAAAAGAATTATCAGGGAACCGAGACCAGTTCCGAATTGGATAAGAGTCAATAACCCAACCGGATCTTTAACAGAATCTGCCCGTTTGCCTAAATAGATACCACCGAGACCGAGACCGAGCATAAATGCAGAAATTATCACAGTGTTGGCATCTATGGTTGAACCGAAAACCAAGGAAAGAATTCTTGCCCAGATTATTTCATCCATCAGACAGGCAAAACCAGATAAAAATCCAATAAAAAGATAAGGCATTTTTTTATTATAAAAGATATTTTTTAAAAATCAACATTTTTTGCGCCGCGCAAGAAGTGTTGATTTTTGAATTTCTCATAGAAAAAGACGCCTGACCAAGAGTGTTGCATACGAACCCGGCTTCAGGGTAAATTTAATCAATAGTTTCTTCTTTCCCTGATAAATCTCATCATTCTGGAACTCACTGATAAAAAAGTCTTCGGGATAGAAGATTGCCGGACGAAAAAATGTTTTAAAACGAACTCCTCTAAGCCGCATCTTTGATAGGCAGAAACTGCGCAAACTTATTCCTTCTTCAGAGAGAACCTGGGCTATCTTTTCTTCCAGATAACCGGTTAAAACGACCTTCTCATTTAACATTGGGATAGTTAATTTTTCTATAAAATTTTTATCCTTCAAACTTCTGTAAAAAATGAATCTACCCATAGAATAAGGCACCTCCGAAATCCCAATACCATAATTCTTCACGATAAGGTTGAGGACCTGATTAAAGATATAAGACTGATATGCAAGAAGATATAAATTTAACATTTCCTTAGAAAGCATCTTTATTGCGCCCTTAAAGTCTTTAGGATTTTTAACAAGATAACCAATCATTTTTCTGAATTCAAAAGGGGCAAGATGAAGGCATTCTTCCCATTTTCCCCAGTTTTCGGCACAGAATTTTTTAAATTTCTTCAATCTCTGATTGTCTTCCTGACATGGATAGCAGACAAGGAGTTTCAAAGCCCCCTTATAGTGACCGAGCATCAAAAGTCGGGCAAAAAATCCCTGGCGGTGTCGTGCCGAACCGAAGCGTTGTTCATCAAAATAGTTTGGCAATCCATATTCCTTGATTTCAAAATAATTTCTGTATACCCTCTCAATTTCCTCTTGCTCAAGACTCCTGATTGTGATGGTAAATCTGTTTTCCTTTAATAGCGAGGGGTCCAATTCCCTTGCAATTTTACCAATGGGGATAATTTTGAAATTTTTTTCTTGTATTCCTTTAGTAAAATCACCCTTGAAAGATAAATACTGAGTTGAAAATGAATATCTGTCTTTCAGTCCTGCCCTTGAAAAGAGTCTGGTTGAGACCCCCATTCTTCTTGCTACGAAATCAATTACATCAAGGGTGTTCCAGAATTTCTTCTCAAGTTTTAAGAGTGTATAGGGACCACTCTTTAGTGGTTTAATTTTGAGTATCTCTTCAACAACGAAATCTTCGGGTTTTACTTTAATCTTCATTATATAACTTATAAAACAATCATCTATGCAACCCAAACAGATTTGGTCGGTCATCGGTGTAGCAGACTTTAGTGCAAGACAAGTCTCGCTACTCCAGTTTTTCTATTGGAGTAGTGAAGGGGAAACGGTAACGAAGCCCGTATCAAAATTAAATTCCAAATCCCAAGCACCAAATTCCAAACAAATCCCAAATTACAAATTCCAAATTACTGTCTCTGGAGATAGTAGCGAGTAAAGAGTAGCAAGTAGAGAGATAAACATTTGAGCCTTTTAGCCCTTTAGCCTTCTTTAGCCTTTTTGAGCCTTTTTATTTTTCCGTTTCACGGTTCATGTTGCACGTTTCACGATATTCCCCCTTCTTTACCCTTTCTTGTTGCCTTTTAGCACTCTTGGCCTTCTTGAGCTTCATCACCTTCTTTCTATTTTTTCGTTTCGCATTTCACGGATCTACTCCTCTCTATAATCCCTGTGTTGCTGCAATCTCTTTTTTGAAACTAATGTTTAATAATAACAGCGGCAAAACCTGTATGGGTAATCTCTTGCCCAGTGTAATCAAACGATAAAGTATCTCATCAAAGCGATAGAATTCTCGCCACAATTTATCAACTTCTTCTTTTAATCTTTCTGCAGTCATCTTCAAAGGCTTGAATACCGCATTGCCGGCATCATACTTTGACCAGTCAAAATTGAAGATTCTGTTCTCTTTTAAAAGCCGATTGAACAATGCCGTGCCGGGATATGGAGTAAGAATTGAAAATTGGGCAAGGTCAAGTTTAATTCTTTTGGCAAATTCTAATGTCTTTTGAAATATTGAGGTATCTTCATTATCACTGCCCAGGACAAATGCGCCCAGCACTCCAATTCCTTCATCGTGCAACCTTGCGATATTTTCCTTAAACTTTTGTGGTTTCTGGAAACCCTTGTGCATCTGAACCAAGGATTCTGCATCGGCTGATTCAAGGCCAATGAATAGACCCTTGCATCCACTCCGTGCAGCAAGGTGCAGTAATTCCGGGTCATCCGCAATATTTATTGAAGATTGAGCCATCCAGATAATCCCCTCGTATTTTAATGCGCTAAACAACTTACGCGCATAAATCCGATTTCCAAAGATATTATCATCTGAAAAACCAATGAATTTTGTTCTTAAACTGCGAATTTCTTTTATAACACACTCCACAGGTCTGGTTCTGAAACGACCACCAAAAAATTTTGTGACACTGCAAAAATTGCAGTTAAATGGACAACCCCTCGTTGTTTGAACCAGATTCGTAAAGAAATAGCGCTCCCTTTTGAAGAGATCACGACGCGGGACATTTACCTTTGCCATATCTGCGAAATCTTGTGCCTTATAGAATTTTTTCAATTCATTATTCTTAAAGTCCTCTATCAACTTTGACCAGACATCTTCTGCCTCACCGATTACCACACTATCCGCATGTTGAATTGCCTCTTCGGGAAGTGCCGAAGGATGCAGACCTCCAAGAACCACCTTAACTCCCCGCCTGCGGAATTCATCAGCAATCTCATAGGCGTGGGGTGCAAATCGGGTAAGGGCTGTAATACCAACCATATCTGCCCCACAATTATAGTCAATCCGCTCAATCGCCTCATCAACAATTTCCACCTGCACATCAGGAGGTGTTGATGCAGCAACTGCAGCAAGAGAAAAAGGAGGGAGTTGGAATGCCCGACCCTGCATACCCCTTTTCTTCTCATCAACCACAGCCGGGGCAATTAAAATTATCTTCACCTTTGTCTCCCTTCAACTTCTAATTTCATCTAAAATCCGTTCCCATTCACTCTGTTCAACAGGCCCAACCACAGCGGACGCATATTTCGGCAAAAAAAAGTGAGACCCGATAAGGTCGTTTAATTCATCAACGGTGATTCTCTTAATTTTATTAACCGTCTCCCTGATTGAAGTGACTCTCTCAAGATAGGAAAATTCACGACCCAAACGGAGCATCCGATTTGTTGAGTTTTCAAGGCTTAATAAAAGATTTCCCGTAACATAGGTTTTGGCAATTTCAACTTCATTCGGCTCAAATCTATTTTTATTTATTTCATTAAAAATTGATTTAACACACTGAATTGCACTTTTTAAATTTTTCTTGTCACAGTTAAAATAGAAACCCAGTATACCACAATCACTATAAAGGTCTAAGAAAGAATATACCTCATAGACCAAACCTTCCTTTTCTCTTAAACGTTGAAATAGTCTTGAGGACATACCGCCACCGAAGAGGGCATTTAATAAAATTAGATGATGGCGAATTGGGGATTTATATTCAACCGACGGAATCGCAAATGCGATGTGAACCTGGGAAATATCCTTTCTGGTTTGAACAATATTTTGGGTAATAAATTTTTCAGGTGCCAATCTCGGTTTTGCTGTATAATTGCCGGCGGTAAATCTCTTCTGGGCAAGTTTAAGAAATTCATCGTAGTTGAATTTACCGCTGATTACAATAATTTTTTTGTTTTTTAATATCTCCCGGTAATGTTCCCACGCAGTCTTTAAGTCAATATTACTTACCGAGCCAACGGTTCCGGCAATTGGCATTCCCATTGAATGGTTATTAAAAATTGTCTTGAATAGTAAATCAAAAACATACTCAGCAGGGTCTTCGTTGCTTGATTTTATTTCTTCAAGAATGACCGACTTCTCCTTGGTAAATCCCTCTTCTACAATCTTTGAATCCAAAAGCATTTCCAGTATTAAGTCAAAAATTCTGAGCAGATGTTCGGATAAAAACTTTGTGACAATCACAAGATTCTCCCGTGTTGTAAAGGCATCAAAGGAACCCCCTAAACCTTCAATCAACCGCACAATCTCCAATGCGGACTTCTTTGAAGTTCCCTTAAAGAGCATATGCTCAATCAGATGCGTAATTCCGTTTATCTCGGGCGTTTCATCCCTTGAACCACGATTGATAAAAATGCCCAATGAGAATGAGTAGTAGCGGGGTAAGTTTTCCGCAATGATTTGAACCCCGGGGGTTAAATTTTCCAGAAGGATATTTTTTGAATATTTCATTTATCCTGGCTGTTTTTATCCCAGCCGTATCAAATTTATTCTTCCCTGTTCATCAATTTCATAGACCTTCACCACAACTTCATCACCAACCTTTACTACATCCTCCACCCTTCTTATTCTATGACGCGCCAACTTTGAGATATGAATCAAACCTTCTTTATTGGGAAGAATTTCCACAAATGCCCCAAAATTCGTAATCCGTGTAACCTTTCCAATGTAAGTCTTACCTACCTCCACCTCCTGAACGATTGAAAGGATTTCATTCTGTGCCTTTTCAACGAGTGCCGTATCCTGACCGGCAATTGTCACCTTACCGTCATCATCAATATCAATCTTTAAATCGGAATCGCCAATTATTCTTCTTATTACCTTACCCCCTGGACCAATCACCTCACCAATCTTCTCCTTGGGAATGGAAAAGGCAATAATTTTGGGTGCATACTTTGAGAGTTCACTACGGGGTGAACTGATTGTGCTACTCATTATTTTTAAAATCGCTTCCCGTGCTTCACGCGCCTGGATTAGCGCCTCCTCAAGAATTTTTGTCTCCAGACCCTGAATCTTTAAGTCAAGTTGGATTGCGGTAATCCCTGAATTGGTCCCCGCAACTTTAAAATCCATATCCCCATAATGGTCCTCATCACCGATAATATCGGTCAGCAATTCATATCTATCGCCTTCTTTCACCAGACCGATTGATATACCGGCAACGGCGGTCCTTATCGGCACCCCCGCATCCATTAAGGAGAGCGAAGAACTACAGACACTTGCCATTGATGAAGAACCATTTGATTCAAGGATATTTGAAACGACCCTTATAGTGTAAGGAAACTCTTCCTCTTTCGGTAATACCGGAACAATTGACCGTTCAGCCAGAGCACCATGTCCGATTTCCCGCCGGCTTGGACCTCTGAGTGGTTTCACCTCTCCGGTAGAAAACGGTGGAAAATTGTAATGGAGCATAAACGACTTTGAACCTTCGCCATAGATGGCATCAACAATCTGCTCGTCACTCTTTGTGCCCAGTGTGGTAACTGCAAGGCTCTGGGTTTGCCCCCTGGTAAATAGTGCCGAGCCATGGGTTCTTGGTAAAACTCCAATCTCGCAGGTAATCTTTCTTATATCCTTCAAACCCCGACCATCAATTCTCTTTCTTTCATTGATTACCATCTCACGCATCTTTGTGCGCAAGATACCGTCCACCACATATCTTATTTTCGCCTCAATATTTTCTATCGCTTTATCAGCCATCTTTTCTGCAACATTTTTAACAAGTTGATAGATTGCCTCTTCCCGTGCCTTTTTCTCTTTAAATATAAAAATTTGATTTACATCATCACCCAAAAGGGATTTTATCTCACCGGATAATTCTTCATCAACAAACGGTGTAGTAATATCTAACTTCTCCCTACCCACAGCCTGACGTATCTTCTCTTCAATCTCTGTTATTCGGACAATCTCGGACTGGGCAAACTTTATTGCCTCAATCACCTCCTGTTCGGTTGCCTCGCGTGCCCCTCCCTCTATCATTACCACCGAATCTTTGGTTCCGGCAACAACAAGATTTAGTTTACAACTTTCCTGCTGTTCAAGACTGGGGTTGATAATATAATCCTTGCCCAAAAGACCGACCTTGACCGCGCCAACTGGAATGGTAAATGGTATCTCAGAGATTAAAAGGGCAGTTGCGGCACCAATAATCCCCAATGTATCACCTTCGTGTTCTATATCTGAGGATAAAAGATAGGCAATAATTTGAACTTCGTTTCTAAAATTTTCAGGAAAGAGAGGTCTTAATGGACGGTCAATAAGCCTTGAGGAGAGTATTTCATTATCGGATGGCCTTGTCTCACGTTTTATAAAGCCACCAGGGATTTTGCCGGCTGCGAATGAAAGTTCCCGATATTCTACAGTTAAAGGTAAAAAGTCAACCTCTTCCCCTGGTTCAGGCTGGTAGTTTGCACAAACCAGAACCACTGTATCTCCGTAAGAAACCAAGACCTCGCCCGCCGACTGCCTGGCAAGGCGCCCGGTCTCTAAACGGAGAATTTTCTCACCGACCTTTAATTCTACAGAATACAAATTACCTTCTTAAACCCAAATCCTCAACAATTTTTAAATATCTTGCCTTATCCTTTCTTATCAGGTAATTGAGATGGCGCCTTCGGTCATTGACCATCTTAATTAAACCCTGACGGGAATGCTTATCCTTGGGGAATGCCTTCAGATGCTCGGTGAGAATCTTAATCCTTTCGGTAAGAATGGCAATCTGGACCTCAGGCGAACCGGTATCTTTGGGATGCCTTTTATAAGTATTGATCAACTCTTGTTTCTTATCTTTTGTCAAAGCCATCTTATTTGCTCCTTTTTCAATAGGGTAAGTATAACCAAATTTCCCCCTTTGTCAATAGTCCTAATTTCTTGTCACTAAATTTTAACCCGAGTATATAACTATTTTTTCGTCCCTATTTTCACCACCCTTTCTGAATATTGCACGGCACGGAAGTCGCCGCGCCTTATGTAAAAACCGAGTTGATAACTATCGTCTTTCAGGTCATCAATTGGTCTTGAAATATAAAATCGTTTAGAAGAGAGGGCATCTCTGTCTCTTTCAATTTGGTTGGCGAAGAGGTATATCTTTTTACTACCCCTTAAGATAATAAAGATTCTATTCTCACCGTTTTTTTCCGGAATTGGATATGCCCAGCCGGATATTTCAATTGAGTCAGCGTTTACTTTTAATGAATCAATGCCAAACTTTATATCCTTTGTTTCTATGAAGTCCATCCTGGTCGGTGAATAGATACCTCTCCTTACCGATTCGCTCAAAATATCAATCTCTTCCCATTCTTCGTATGGAAGAGGATTTTTATGACTCACCACTTTTTGCTGTACCCCCCAGAATACAACAGAATTATAGCGCATAATCATAGGTCTTTCAAGCCGGTAAAATGATAAAATATTGAAGAGAATGGAAAAGAAAAGAATAAAGGGGAAAATTTTTTTATTTTTTACCATGCAAAAAATTTCTGTGAATGAGAGATAAAGAATTATGACAATTAAAATTGAAATTAGCCTGTATCTTCCCCAGCATGCCTGTTCCATCCCAAAGCCAGACCTGAATACACTCGCTCCAAATGCGGTGGCAAGTAAAAATAATAAAAAAGAAAAATTTGTTAAATTGGCATCAAAATATCTTTTTTTTACAAAATAGATAAAGGTAATAACCACCGCTATTCCCAAGACAGGAGCCGCAAAATAGGAAATTGTTTGAAAACCAACCGTGGAACCTAAGAATGCGAAAAAGTATCCAAGCAACTGGATTAAACTTTTGGGCGTCGCTGCGCAGGGTGCGATATTGAAACTATAAAAATATACTACAATTGCAAATAACATAAAAAAGAACCACATAGAAAGTTCCTTGAATCTTTTTTGATAAACCAAAATCCCCAGACCTACAGGAAAGACCAGTATGCCATTGCCATTGGTAAAGGTTGCCAGAAATGCCAAAGGAATTGAAATAAAAAAATTTTTATGTTCGGCTAATAGATATATCGTTAAAAATGCGAAAGGAAGAACTGATAAGTTTGAGAGTGATGCGAGTGCCCAAAGACTGGTATCCCTGAATAGGGGCTGGAATAAAAGGAAGATAATGGGAAGAAAATACAAAAATTTGTTGGTTTTCGGTTTGAAGGACTTAAAGAGCAAAAATACTATCCCAATGAGGCTGAAATTGCCAAAAATAATTAAATTCTTAAAATTTACATCACCAAATATATGATAATATACCAGGGTAATTATATGGCAGAAAAATATTCTGTGCTCATTGTTGAAGGAAAATAGCAAAGAGATAAAATCCTTCAGGGTCTGGATATTTTGAATTTTAATTAAAAATAGCAGAATTGCGCCATAGTCATCCTGCTGGGGAAGATTTATGCTAAACTTTAAAATGAAACGCCCGTAGAGGAGAATAGGAATTAATGAGAGAAGATAAATAAACCATTTTTTTCTTTCCATTTCCTATCCAAATTACAATATTTTTGAAAATTATATAGTCTTCCCTGAAAAATATTTGAAATGCGAAAAAAATAAATGTAGTTGCCCAATTTATCGGAATTTTTCAAATTCCAATACCTGAACAATGACAGAACCCGATAGATCAGGCAACTACAATCCTGAACCCAATCCAGCGATAAAATTGCCGGCTTGGAGATAGGTCTTAAAGAAATGCCGGGAGCCGGACTTGAACCGGCACTCCCCTTACGGGGAAGCGGATTTTAAGTCCGCTACGTCTACCAATTCCATCATCCCGGCTTTTTATTTAGCCAAACGATTTTTAAATTTTTTTTGAATATCAGCAAGGGGGATTCTCCCTTGAAACCCCTTGCCCGGATTATTCATACTAAAAGTCATTGCGAGCCAAAGGCGAGGGCGTGGCAATCTCTGAACTATGCGATAACGAATGAAATTGCGGAGCCTGTTCCGAGCCTGTCTTGAGACTCCTTCGTCCCGCCCATTGATAATGGGCGAGGACTCGCAATGACAGGCGAGGAATCTCGCTTTTCGCAATGACAAAAGAAAAAAACAGAGTGTCCCCCTCACCCTTCCCTCTCCCCGTTAAAACGGGGAGAGTCCCTCGTCCAAAGCCAGACTTTGGCGTGGGACAAGGGTAGGGTTTGAGACTCTCCTTTAATATAGGTGCCCAAATCCCGCAATAGCTGGATTCGGTTAAGTATATCTATAACCCTTTTATTGTCAACCAGCGGAGAGAGAGGGATTTGAACCCCCGACCCACTTTTCAGTGGATACGCGATTTCGAGTCGCGCGCCTTAGTCCACTCGGCCATCTCTCCGGAAAGGTTCGTTGTTAGTTATACAGCTTCGCCATCCTTATCGCTCTTCTTGCGCCTTTCTTTGAAAAAGATTTTCATTAAAGAAATTGCCTCTTTCTCTAAAATACCTTCCACAATTTCAATTTTATGGTTTAACTTTTCTTCATTTATGATATTAAATACTGAACCGCAACCACCAAATTTCTCATCCCGTGCCCCAAAAACGATCCTTTTTACCCTTGCCAGAACCAGTGCCCCAGCACACATTATGCAGGGTTCAATTGTTGTATAAATAATGACATCATTCAGGCGCCAGGAGTTCAAGGTATTTGCTGCTGCAGTGATTGCGAGAATTTCCGCATGGGCAGTAGGGTCCTGAAGGGACTCGGTTCGGTTATGGCCGCGTCCGATAATCTTATTTTTATAAACTGCAACTGCCCCAATTGGCACCTCATCCTCTTCAAATGCCCTCTGTGCCTCCTTCAGCGCCTCGCTCATAAAGAATTCATCTGTATTCTGCACCAATTTTAATTCCTTTAACACGCGCCCGACGTGACTTGAACACGTAGCCTGCGGGTTCGAAGCCCGCCGCTCTATCCAGTTGAGCTACGGGCGCCCTTATCAATCTCATTTCAATTTCATTATACCTATTTCTTTAGAATTGTCAACACACATCCACACCTTAAACCAGTTCTGAAGAATCAAAATTTTTCTCACTTTATGACCCCCAAAATTTTTGACGGAAGAATCAGGGTTTTTACATAATCTTTAATTCTCCATTCAATACTTCTTGAACATACTTCAGGGGTTTC
>JGI24721J26819_10005318_pt1 | contig 12891 bp, 13 predicted proteins | sample YelNatPaOPGAMG01_FD_26819 | JGI IMG/M metagenome (IMG submission 26819)
GCCGCCGGGGATCTGGTGGACCGCACCTACCGTCAGGCCGTCACCGCTGCCGGCAGCGGTTGTGCGGCGGCCATCGACGCCGAACGCTGGCTGGCCGAGCAGGACGGTCCCGCGGTGGCCGTCGACAACTCAACAGGAGCCGAAAAGACCGACAGTACCGACACATTGATTGGAGTGGCACGATGACCGATACCGAAAAGGCCGGCGGCACAATGGAAGTCTCCGACGCGTCGTTCGCCACGGAGGTCCTCTCCAGCGACAAGCCTGTGCTGGTTGACTTTTGGGCGACCTGGTGTGGCCCGTGCAAGATGGTGGCCCCGGTGCTCGAGCAGATCGCGGCCGAACACCCCGAGCAGCTGACGGTCGCCAAGCTCGACGTGGACGCCAACCCCCAGACCGCCACCCAGTTCCAGGTGGTGTCCATCCCCACGATGATCCTGTTCAAAGACGGGCAACCGGTGAAACGGATCGTCGGGGCCAAAGGCAAGGCCGCGTTGCTGCGTGAGCTTTCCGACGCGGTTCCCGGCCTGAGCTGACCGAACTTTCGGGCCGCTCCGCGCCCCGCGCTTCGCCTGGGGTTTTCCCGAAATTGGGAGGTATCTGCGACAATCGCTGTTAGCTGTCACCCGAAATCGAGCCTGTCACACTTGCCACGAAGGGCCCCTTGGTATGCCGAGTCCGCGCCGCGAAGACGGCGACGCGCTGCGCCGTGGTGACCGCAGCGCAGTCGTGGCAGAGATCCGGGCCACGCTGGCGTCGCTGGGACTGCTCGACGATTCCGCGGAGGAGCTGGCGACGGGCCGGCACGTGCCCCTCGAGCTCTTTGACGCCGAACTCGACTACGCTGTGCGTGCCTTCCAGCAGCATCGCGGACTGCTGGTGGACGGCATCGTCGGCGAAGCCACGTACCGCGCCCTGAAGGAGGCCTCCTACCGGCTGGGCGCGCGCACCCTCTATCACCAGTTCGGGGCCCCGCTCTACGGTGACGACGTCGCCACGCTGCAGGCCCGGCTACAGGACCTCGGCTTCTACACCGGCCTGGTCGACGGCCACTTCGGGTTGCAGACCCACAACGCGCTGATGTCGTACCAACGGGAGTGCGGCCTTGCCTCCGATGGCATCTGCGGGCCGGAAACGTTGCGCTCCTTGTACTTTCTGAGTTCGCGCGTGACGGGCGGTTCGCTGCATGCGATCCGCGAGGAAGAACTGGTCCGCCGGTCGGGCCCCAAACTGTCGGGCAAACGGATCATCATCGACCCGGGCCGCGGCGGTGGCGACCACGGACTGATCTCGCAGGGCCCGTCGGGCCCCATCAGCGAAGCAGATATGTTGTGGGACTTGGCAAGCCGGCTCGAAGGGCGGATGACCGCCATCGGCATGGAGACCTTCCTGTCGCGCCCGACCAACCGCAGCCCGTCGGACGCCGAACGCGCCGCCACCGCCAACAATGTCGGTGCAGACCTGATGATCAGCCTGCGCTGCGAAAGCCAGCCCAACCCGGCGGCCAACGGTGTGGCCTCGTTCCACTTCGGGAACTCGCACGGGTCGGTGTCCACCATCGGCCGTAATCTCGCGGACTTCATTCAGCGAGAAGTTGTGGCCCGCACGGGCTTACGCGATTGCCGCACCCATGGCCGGACGTGGGATCTGTTGCGGCTGACCCGGATGCCGACCGTTCAGGTCGACGTCGGTTACATCACCAACCCGCGCGACCGCGCCATGCTGGTCTCAACGCAGACCCGCGACGCCATCGCCGAGGGCATCCTCGCCGCGGTCAAACGGCTCTACCTGCTCGGCAAGAACGACCGCCCCACCGGCACATTCACTTTCGCGGAGTTGCTGGCACACGAATTGGCCGTGGAGCGCGCGAGCCGGCTCGGCGGCTCCTGACCGCTCTCGCCGCCGCGCACCGCGTTGGTGATCGTGGCTCCCGCCCCGACCGGCTGCTGCAGCTGGGCGCTCGCGAGCAGGCGTTCCAGCGCGGCCTCGACCTCGGCCTTCCAGCCGAGGTCCTTGTCGAGTTCGAGCCGCAGCCGCGGGAAGTATCGATGCGGGGCGACCACCACGAAGCCGGCGTCTTTCAAGAAGTCCGCGTCGATGACGCAATGTTCGACCGAGCAGTCCCCGAGGGCTTCCAGGACGGGGCGCACGTCGGCGTCGACCGTTTGCNGATCCTGTAATTCCGCGGCCGCCCGCGTGCGGCCGAACGCCTCCAGGGCGCGCACACCGCGCCGGACCAACTCGTCGATGACCCCGGCGATGAGTTGGTGCGGCAGGTCGTCGGCGCCCTGCCCCGGCTCGATGCCCATCGAGGTCAGCAGCACCGCGTCGGCGGACACCGGCGCGGTGGGAAACCGCTGCGCGCGCGGCACCGCGCGCGGCGGGGCGTACAGGACGTATCCGATGCAGGTCGGCTCGGCGTTGCTGTGCTCGGCCGCGACCGGCGTCGCGATCTGTCCGCAGGAACCCCATTCCAGCATCACCATCGAAAACCAGGCTTCCTTCTCGAATTCCGGGTCGGCGAGATGGTCCTGGTCACCGAGCGTCGCGGGGTCGACCTCCCAGAAGACGCAGCGACGCGCATGCTTGGGAAGCTGCTCGAAACCTTCGAGCCGCAGTGGGGTGATTCGAGCAGACACAAGCCTCCTGGCTTCCGTGCGTTACTGCAGTCATCTGCGGTCGCGTGCAGCGGCAACCCCTTCAGGATAGGAGAGTTGGTCGTCGTCGGGCCAGTATTGCGTCCGCCGCCCGAGTGGCNTTGGCAACACCGGTGCCCGCGCCGCGTCGGCGGCGCGTCCGAAGGCGAAACGGCTTGGCGCCCAAGATGTTCGGCCCGGCACCCGATTCCCGGAGCCCGTCGTCCGGCATCTCGCGGCCGCGCCGCGTCACAGTGACGTAATTACACGGTGTGGCCGGTCAGGCGTCGGCGGCGGTCATCGTGTCGACGATGCGCTGGAGGTCGTCCACCGAGCCGAATTCCACGACGATCTTGCCCTTGCGTTTGCCGAGGCTCACCGTCACCCGCGTGTCGAAGGCGTTCGACAGCCGCTCGGCGACGTCCTGCAGACCCGGCATCTGTATCGGCTTCCGCCGCTGCGGAGCCGGCGCGGGAGCGGCGCCCCGATTGGCCAGGGTGACGGCCTCCTCGGTCGCCCGCACCGACAGGCCCTCGGCGACGATCCGGCCGGCCAGCTCCTCCTGCGCCGCGGCGCCGGCCTCCAATGACAGCAACGCACGCGCATGTCCGGCCGACAGCACCCCGGCCGCAACGCGGCGCTGCACCGCGATCGGCAACTTGAGCAGCCGGATCATGTTGGTGATCAGCGGGCGGGAGCGTCCGATCCGCGACGCCAGTTCGTCGTGGGTGACCCCGAATTCGTCGAGTAGCTGCTGGTAGGCCGCCGCCTCTTCCAACGGGTTCAACTGCACGCGATGTATGTTTTCCAGCAGGGCGTCGCGCAGCAGGTTGTCGTCACCGGTCTCCCGCACGATGGCCGGGAGCGTGGCCATTCCCGCCTTCTGGGCTGCGCGCCAGCGGCGCTCCCCCATCACGATCTGGTAGCGCGCGCCGCTCTGCGACTCGGACGCCGCGCGCACCACGATCGGTTGGAGGAGGCCGAACTCCCGAATGGAGTGCACCAGTTCGGCCAGCGCCTCGTCGTCGAAGACCTGCCGTGGTTGGCGCGGATTGGGCTCGATGTCGGCCGGCGAGATTTCGCGGTACACCGCGCCCATCGGCGTCGTGCCCTGCGCCGTGCCCCCGATCAGGACGTCGGCGGCGGCCTCGCCCATCCGCGGCCCGAGGGTCGCCCGCCCGGTGTCGCTGTCCGCGGGACCGGTCGGGATCAGCGAGGCCAGGCCCCGGCCGAGTCCGCCCTTTTTCCGTACTGGCTGCGTCATGATCGTCCCTTCACGGATCGTGCCTTCACGACTGGTGGGCGTCGCGCCGAGCCAGTTCGCGGCTGGCGTCGAGGTAGCTCATCGCCCCGCGGGAGCCGGGGTCGTAGTCGATGATCGTCATGCTGTAGCCGGGGGCCTCGGAGACTTTGACGCTGCGTGGGATCACCGTGCGCAACACCTTCGCGCCGAAGTAGCGGCGCACCTCGGCCGCCACCTGNTCGGCCAGCTTGGTCCGTCCGTCGTACATGGTCAGCACGACGGTGGTGACGTCGAGCGCCGGATTGAGGTGGGCCTTGACCATCTCGATGTTGCGCATCAGTTGTGACACACCCTCCAGCGCGTAGTACTCGCACTGGATCGGAATCATCACTTCCGGGGCGGCGACGAGGGCGTTGATCGTCAACAGCCCGAGCGATGGCGGACAGTCGATGAAGACGTAGTCGAAGTCGAAGTCGTCGAGCGCCGCGAGCGCGGTCCGCAGCCGGTTCTCGCGGGCCACCATGCTCACCAACTCGATCTCGGCTCCCGCCAGATCGATCGTGGCCGGAACGCAGAAGAGCCGTTCGCTGTGTGGGCTCTGCTGTACCGCCTCCCCCAGCGTGACGTCGCCCAGGAGCATCTCGTACGACGAAGGGGTGCCGGACTGCCGATCGGCGATGCCCAGCGCCGTGCTCGCATTGCCCTGCGGGTCGAGGTCGACGACGAGCGTCTTGAGTCCCTGCACCGCGAGCGCGGCCGCGAGGTTGACCGCGGTCGTGGTCTTGCCCACCCCGCCCTTCTGGTTGGCGACGGTGAAGAGCCGGCGCCCCGCGGGCCGGTTCANCGGCTCATACGTCGTGTGCAGCACCCGCATCGCGCGCTCCGCCGCCGCGCCGATCGGGGTGTCGAAGTCGTCGGATGTTTCACGTGAAACCATCGCACTGACCGCCGTTTCCTCTGCAGGAGTCACCGCCTCCTGAACCGACTCCCGCGCTGCGACGGAACCCGCAGCACGCGACTTTTCCGTCGCGGCCGCGGCCGGGGATGCCGGACCGCCCGCCGCCCGATCGTACGAAGGCGAACTCATCGCGCCCCCCCGCAGTCCGTCCCCGCCGATCGCCGGTGCGGCCGCGTCCCGCGCCGCGCCACCACCGCGGTTGCGGGCTGACGCAAGGCGTTCGCGCCACATGTGACCACCTTGGCATCGAGGGCGCCCGACGCCTCCATCACACGCCGGTGCCGCCGAACTTCCTCGGGAGCCCGCTCCCCCTTGATCGCGATCATCCGTCCGCCCGGCCGTAGCAACGGCATGCTCCACTTCGTCAACCTGTCCAGCGGAGCGACCGCGCGCGACACGGCCACGTCCCTCTCGCCGCACTGTTCGCGCACCCACAGCTCCTCCGCGCGTCCGCGCACCACCTCGACGGCCAACCCTAATTCGGTCACCGCCTCCTTGAGAAATTCGCTGCGCCGCAGCAGGGGTTCGAGCANCACGACGTCGAGATCGGGGCGCGCGATGGCCAACGGAATACCCGGCAGGCCCGCCCCGCTTCCGATGTCGACGATCCGTTCGCCGGGCCGCACCAGCTCGCCCACGACGGCGCAGTTGACCAGGTGCCGCTCCCAGAGGCGCTCCGCTTCATGGGGCCCCAGCAGTCCGCGCTCGACGCCGGCGCTCGCCAGGATTTCCGCGTACTTTCGCGCCAGCTCGAGCCGGGGGCCGAACAGCCGGGCGGCGAGCCCGTCGTCGGAATCCCCTGGTTTCACGTGAAACATTTTCGGATCGGTTTCACGTGAAACATCCCTCTGCTCGCCGCGCCCCGTTCATCCCCGCGAACTACACCGCTGTAACTCAGTCGCGCAGGACCACGACCCGTCGCGACGGCTCCACGCCCTCGCTCTCGCTGCGCACTCCCTGCACGGCCGCGACGGCATCGTGGACGATCTTGCGNTCGAACGGCGTCATCGGGGACAGCTCTTCNCGCTCGCCGGTGTCGCGTACCCGCCGGGCCACCTTGTCCCCCAACGCGGCCAATTCCTCGCGCCGCCGGCGTCGCCAGCTCGCGATGTCGAGCATCAACCGGCTGCGCACACCGGTCTTCTGGTGCACCGCCAGGCGAGTCAGCTCCTGCAGCGCGTCGAGCACCTCGCCNCCGCGCCCCACCAACTTCGTGAGGTCGTCGCTGCCGCCGATGCTCACCACCGCACGGTCNCCTTCGACGTCGAGGTCGATATCCCCGTCGAAGTCCAGGAGGTCCAACAGCTCTTCGAGATAGTCGCCGGCAATCTCACCCTCGGCGACGAGCCGGTCCTCCAATTCCTCGACTTCGTCCACGCCGCCCGCCGGCGCCGCGGCCTCCTCGGTGTCCTCCTCGGTNGACAGCTGCACGTCTGCGTCACGTTCCGTGGTTTCCGCGTCCGTCATGTGTTTCCCTCTTCCTCGTTCATGGGTGCCGGGCTCGTCCGGGGCGGCCTTGCAAGGCGGTCTCTGCGAGCCGTGGCACCCTCGTCAACGTTTACGCCGTTTCGGCCGCGCTCCGGGACGCGGCGTCCGGTTGTCNGTACCGTCGCCCCCCCCGACCGCATTCGGCTTCCCCGTGGCGTCGTCTCCCGATTTCGAATCGCCTTCGCCGGCGTCGCCCCCGTCGTCCGTCGTCGAGGTCACCGACTCCGGGCCGTCCTGGCCCACCGCGGCCGAGCCGTTGGCGCCGGCGCCCTTGGGGTTGCGCTTCGGTTTGGCACCCGGGGCCGGCGCGTTGGCGGCCCGCCGCTGGATGACTTCCTGTTTCTTGGCCGCTTCCTCTTTTTCGATCATGCCGAACACGAGGTGCTGCTGACCGAAGGTCCAGATGTTGTTCGAGAACCAGTACAAGATGATCGCGAGCGGCAGGAAGGGCCCGCCGACGACCACGCCCAGCGGGAAGACATACAGCGCAAGCTTGTTCATCATCGCGGTCTGCGGGTTGGCCGCCGCCTCCGCGCTCTGCCTCGCNATCGAGGCCCGGCTGTTGAAGTAGGTGGCGACGCCCGCGAGGATCATCACGGGCGCACCGACGANGATCACCGCCGGGCGGCTGAAATCGATGAAAGCATCCAACCCGGAGCGCTGCGTCATGGTCGCACCGATCGGCGCCCCAAACAGGTTGGCGTCCAGGAAGTGGCCCACGTCGGCGGCGCTGAACACGTAGTTGCCCGTCATCCGGTTCTGGATCACCGACAGGTGCGGCTGGCCGAATCCNCCCGTGGTGCGGTTGAACGACCGCAACACGTGATACAGGCCGAGGAACACCGGGATCTGCGCCAACATGGGCAGGCAGCCGAGGATGGGATTGAAGCCGTGCTCGCGCTGCAGCTTTTGCATCTCGAGCGCCATGCGCTGACGGTCCTTGCCGTACTTTTTCTGCAGCGCCTTGATCTGTGGTTGCAGTTCCTGCATCTGGCGGGTGGTCCGGATCTGGCGCACGAAGGGCTTGTACAGCAGCGCGCGCAGCGTGAACACCAGGAACATCACCGACAGTGCCCACGCGAAGAAGTTCGACGGCCCCAGCACGGCGGCGAACAGCTTGTACCAGGCCCACATGATCCACGACACCGGGTAGTAGACGAAGTCGAGGCTGAAGAAATCAAACAAAAGTGTCCCTCTCCCGTTGCTTCACTGCGGCGGCCGAGGCGGCGCCTCCGGCCGCGGCTCGGTGCTCGCATCGCTCCGGTATCGGATCCCAACCCCCCCGATGCCATGGTCCACATTTGGCGAGCCTGACCAGTGCCAGCCAACTCCCCCGGATCAGCCCGTACTCGGTCAGGGCGTCCACCGCGTACTGACTGCAGGTCGGTACGAACCGACACGTCGCCGGGCGCAGCGGCGACACCATGTGCCGGTACAGCTGGATCAGCGAAACCATTGCACGGACGGCGATTTTGCCCACCCCGCCCGAGGCCCCACGCGAGCGCGCCAACACGCTCACCGGCCCGTGCCCACCCGCCGGGACGAACGTACCAACCCCCGCCGTAGCTGCTGCTCCAACCGCGCAGACGACGCGTGCCTGCTGCTCGGCAACGCCCGGATGACCAACCGGTCTGAGGGGTCCAGGTCGCTCAGCACCGTGCGCGCGACGTGGCGCAGCCTNCGCGCGACCCGATGGCGCTCGACGGCCGAGCCCACCGACTTGCCCACGATCAACCCGACTTGCGGACCCGCGCCCGCGTCCTGGTCGCTCGCCCTGCGAACATGCACGACCACATCGGGCTGCGCCACGCGCGTGCCGTACTTCACCGTCGCGCCGAACTCCGATGACCGCGTCATGCGGTTGCGTGCGGGAAGCACCGCCAGAAGACCTGTCGCTGAAGATCAGGCAGAGAGCGCGCGGCGCCCCTTACGGCGCCGGTTGGCCACGATCCCGCGCCCCGCGCGGGTCCGCATCCGCAGCCGGAAGCCGTGCACGCGGGCGCGGCGGCGGTTATTCGGCTGGAAGGTCCGCTTGCCCTTGGCCACGGCGTTCTCCTCGTTGTGTCTCGGTCCACGTAACCCGACCATCCGCCCGTGGAAGCGTCGTCATGACCACGGTCGGTGGTGGGTCTTGCTGCTGGCCCGGCGCGGTCCCCCATGACAACTTGGGTCGCAGCCGTATCGCCGACTTTCGGGCGACTGTTTGAGGGTACTGACGAGCTATGCCTGGGTCAAACCTCGCCTGCGCCAACGACCCATCCGGCTCCGGCCACCGAACCCGGCATCCGCACCGCGCGACCGCCCCGCCGGAGCCCAACCAAGGCAACTGGACCGCAACAGAACGGTTGGCAGCCGCACAGAAAACTGTTAGCTTCTTGCAATGCCGTGCCAGACTCGGACGGCGGCCGACAACGAAGCAAGGATGCCGGATCCACTAGCTGCCTAGGCTACCTTCACGGGTTGTCTCCAGCACGAAGATTGCGAGCTGTCGCCGACAGGCTGCGGCCCGCTCTACGATCATCCTGTACACAGTTGTGCATAACCATGTGGATAGTTGCTTCGTCGTCAGTGCCCCTCGACCCGGGACATGCGAGGACCAGGGAGATACGTCGTTGACCGATGACCCCGGTTCGACCTTCACGACGGTGTGGAGCGCGGTCGTCTCCGAGCTCAACGGCGCNTCCACCGCAGACGGCGCCNCCGGCANCCGCGCGACCCTCGTCACCCCCCTGACCCCTCAGCAAAGGGCCTGGCTGAATCTGGTTCAGCCGCTCACCATCGTCGAGGGCTTTGCTCTGTTGTCGGTACCGAGCAGCTTCGTGCAGAACGAGATCGAACGCCACCTGCGCGAACCCATCACCGAGGCGCTGAGCCGCCGGCTCGGACAGCAGATCCAGCTCGGGGTCCGCATCGCTCCGCCCCCCGACGGCACCGACGACGGTGCGGTTTCCCCCGCGGAAAGCTTCCCCTGCGACGCCGAACTCGACATCGCCGACGACAGCGANGAACCCGACGAACCCGACGACAGCGGCGACNTGCCCCTCGGCACCGAGCACAGCTGGCCGNACTACTTCGCCGAACGGCCGCGCAACTCCGACCCTGCGGCTGTCGGCGGAACGAGCCTCAACCGCCGCTACACCTTCGACACCTTCGTCATCGGCGCCTCCAACCGGTTCGCCCACGCAGCGGCCCTGGCNATCGCCGAGGCACCGGCCCGCGCTTACAACCCGCTGTTCATCTGGGGCGAATCCGGCCTGGGNAAGACCCACCTGCTGCACGCCGCCGGCAACTACGCGCAGCGCCTGTTCCCCGGGATGCGCGTCAAGTACGTCTCGACCGAGGAATTCACCAACGACTTCATCAACTCGCTGCGCGACGACCGCAAGGTCGCCTTCAAGCGCAGCTACCGCGACGTCGACGTGCTCCTGGTCGACGACATCCAGTTCATCGAGGGCAAGGAAGGAATCCAAGAGGAGTTCTTCCACACCTTCAATACGTTGCACAACGCGAACAAGCAGATCGTCATCTCCTCCGACCGGCCGCCCAAACAACTGGCCACCCTCGAAGACCGATTGCGGACACGGTTCGAGTGGGGCCTGATCACCGACGTCCAGCCCCCCGAACTCGAGACCCGCATCGCCATCCTGCGCAAAAAGGCACAGATGGACCGGCTCGCGGTGCCCGACGATGTCCTCGAGCTGATCGCCAGCAGCATCGAACGCAACATCCGCGAACTCGAGGGGGCCCTCATCCGGGTCACCGCCTTCGCGTCGCTGAACAAGACACCGATCGACAAGGCGCTGGCCGAGATCGTGCTCCGCGACCTGATCGCCGACGCGAGCACCATGCAGATCAGCGCGGCCACCATCATGGCNGCCACCGCGGAATACTTCGACACCACCGTCGAGGAGTTGCGCGGTCCGGGTAAGACGCGCGCCCTGGCGCAGTCCCGCCAGATCGCGATGTATCTGTGCCGCGAACTCACCGACCTCTCCNTNCCCAAGATCGGCCANGCGTTCGGGCGTGACCACACCACGGTCATGTACGCCCAACGCAANATCTTGTCCGAGATGGCCGAGCGGCGTGAGGTCTTCGATCACGTCAAAGAACTCACCACGCGGATCCGTCAGCGGTCCAAGCGCTGACGCGCATCTCTTTTTCAAAAAAACTTCCCACTCTCCCGTCACAGCAGTCACACCGGCGCGTTGTGCGCAGGCATGTGCACAACGCCGCCGAATGACGGCGCGCCGATCGCGCTCCCGTACACACCCGTCGTTCATCCCCAGCCGCCCACCAGGCGACGCACAGGCGCCGGGCCTGCCATCCACAGCCCGACGAGTCCCCTAGCTGCGCTGAAACCCTGGTGTCCCCAACATCCACACCCCTTATTACTGGTACTGAGATCTCTTCGATCTTCATTCTTTGAAAATCGGCTCTGGGGATGCGCGAGTGACACCGGTGCTGTGCCCCGGTTGGTCTTCGCGTTGTCGGGGCTTGCGATTAGCTTTCAAGATGGCCCCGGACGATCTACGGTTGTTCTTCGGCTGCCGTTGCGGTCGTCATGGCGCACCTGCGCCATCGACGTTCGTCGCGGGACCCACGCTAGCGGGAGACTAGCCCTGGGATTTGGACACGTGGCAGGTGAAGGGACTCTTATGGACGTGGCGACAACAGCTGGCGTCACCGACCTGAAGTTTCGGTTGGTGCGAGAGTCCTTCGCCGACGCGGTGTCGTGGGTGGCGAAGAATCTGCCGACCAGGCCGGCGGTCCCGGTCCTGTCNGGAATCCTGTTGTCCGGAACCGACGACGGCCTGACCATTTCCGGGTTCGATTACGAGGTTTCGACCGAAGCCCAGATCGCGGCCGAAATTGCTTCTCCGGGAAGCGTTTTGGTTTCGGGACGGTTGTTGTCCGACATCACGAGGGCATTGCCCGACAAGCCGATCGATTTCTACGCCGACGGCAACCGCGTCGCCTTGACCTGCGGGAACGCCCGGTTTTCGCTGCCGACGATGGCGGTGGAGGATTACCCGACGCTGCCCGCCCTGCCCGAGGAAACCGGTACGCTGCCCGCGGATCTGTTCGCCGAGGCGATCAGCCAGGTCGCCATTGCCGCCGGCCGGGATGACACTCTGCCGATGCTGACGGGCATCCGCGTCGAAATCTCCGGCGACAGGGTGGTTCTGGCGGCCACCGACAGGTTCCGGTTGGCGGTGCGTGAGCTGACCTGGTCGGCGTTGTCGCCCGACGTGGAGGCGGCGGTGTTGGTGCCGGCCAAGACGCTGGCCGAGGCCGCGAAGGCCGGGTCCGACGGGTCCGAGGTGCGGCTGTCCCTGGGTGCCGGGGCCGGGGTGGGCAAGGAAGGCCTGCTCGGTATCAGCGGGAACGGCAAACGCAGCACGACGCGGCTTCTGGATGCGGAGTTCCCGAAGTTCCGCCAGCTGTTGCCGGCCGAGCACACGGCGGTGGCCACCATGAACGTGGCCGAACTGGCCGAGGCGATCAAGCTGGTTGCGCTGGTGGCGGATCGCGGCGCGCAGGTTCGCATGGAATTCGCCGAGGGCATGCTGCGGCTCTCGGCGGGCGCCGAGGATGTCGGCCGCGCCGAGGAGGACCTGCAGGTGGACTTCGCCGGTGAGCCGTTGACGATCGCGTTCAACCCGACGTATCTGACCGACGGCCTGGGATCGGTCCATTCGGAACGCGTGTCGTTCGGCTTCACCACCCCGGGCAAACCGGCGTTGCTGCGTCCGGCGTCGGCCGAGGACGGCCATCCGACCGGCCCGGGTCCCTTCTCCGCCCCGCCGACCGATTACGTGTATTTGCTCATGCCAGTTCGGTTGCCCGGCTAGGTGTACGTCCGGCATTTGGGGCTGCGCGATTTCCGGTCCTGGGCCCAGGCCGACCTCGAATTGGGACCGGGCCGGACGGTGTTCGTCGGTCCCAACGGCTTCGGAAAGACGAATCTCATCGAGGCGCTGTGGTATTCGACGACGTTGGGCTCGCACCGGGTGGGCACCGACGCGCCGCTGGTCCGGGCGGGTGCCGAGCGGGCCGTGGTCTCGACGATCGTGGTCAACGAGGGCCGCGAATGTGCCGTCGACCTCGAGATCGCGGCGGGGCGCGCCAACAAGGCGCGCTTGAACCGCTCTCCGGTGCGCAGCACGCGCGAGGTGGTCGGGGTGTTGCGTGCGGTGTTGTTCGCTCCGGAAGACCTGGCGCTGGTTCGCGGCGACCCGGCCGAGCGTCGACGCTATCTCGATGAGTTGGCCACCATTCGTCGGCCGAGGATCGCCGGGCTGCGCGCCGACTACGACAGGGTGCTGCGCCAGCGCACGGCATTGTTGAAATCCCTTGGTGGGAAAAGATATAGGGGCGACCAAAGCGCATCGGACACCCTCGAGGTGTGGGACAGCCGGCTGGCGGAGCACGGCGCCGATCTGATGGCCGTCCGTATGGAACTGGTCGGGCAACTGGCTCCCGAGGTGGAAAAGGCCTACCAGCTGCTGGCGCCGGGGTCGCGCGCGGCGTCGATCACCTACCGGGCGAGCCTGGGCGGGCACAGC
>JGI24721J26819_10005329_pt1 | contig 12877 bp, 14 predicted proteins | sample YelNatPaOPGAMG01_FD_26819 | JGI IMG/M metagenome (IMG submission 26819)
TTCTAAAAACCCTCAATGAGGGGGAGGTTGAAGCCGTCATAGGCCATGAGTTGGGCCACCTAAAGCACAAAGATGTGCAAATAATGATGTTTGTTTCGCTCTTGCCAGCGCTGTTTTACTACATTGGCTATTCGCTAATAATCTCATCAATGTATGGAAGGCAAAGGGAGGAAGGTGGAGGAACAGCTGCATTAGGCTTTGGTTTCATGGCGTTCTCATGGATTTTGAACATGTTTATACTCTATCTGAGCCGCCTCCGGGAGTATTATGCTGATAGACACAGCGTCCAAATAGTTGAAAATGGTGCTCAAAAACTCTCGGTGGGCTTAGCCAAAATTGTCCATGCAACAAGAAATATGGGGAGAATAAGGAAACAGACACAGCACCTAAACGCCTTCAAAGCCCTATTCATAACAGACCCAGACCGTGTAGAAACAGACTCCATGGCGTTGTCAGCGGCAACCTCCAGCGACCAAAAACTGGTTCAAGAACTTCTGTCAAAGAGGCTAACAACGCTGGACAGAATAATTGAAATTTTCTCGACACATCCAAACATAGTAAAACGTCTAAAAGCCCTTCAAGAACTTAGCTAAACCCTTTTTGGCTCCGTTTACTGGTAAACCTTTAANGGCTTTCCAAGAATTTTGCTGTTCAGCTCTCTTATTCCTAANCCATGTTGTTTTGGGAATGTGCGCATTGAATTTTTGACTTTTGTCCCACCTTTTGTAACCAGTTTGTCTTTAAGCAGCAAATCAGAGTCTAGGTCAGCATATTGTATGTTTCTTACTGCTGCGGCTAGGTGGGCTCCGGCGGCTATGCCTATCTCTGATTCTCCCATGCAGCCTATCATGCATGGTATCCCAGCGGCTTCTGCTATGGCTGCTATTTTCTTGGCTTTGTGGATGCCCCCGCTTTTCATCAATTTTATGTTTATTAGATCTACGGCTTCAGCCCTTATTAGGCGGAGGGCGTCTTCTGGCGAGTGGACGCTTTCATCCGCCATTATTGGTATGGACGAGTTTCGCTTAACCTCCATTAAGCCTTTCAAGTCTTCCGCTGGAACTGGTTGCTCCGCAAACTGTATATTAAACTTTTCAATTTTGTTTAAAACCTCTATGGCTTGTTTCGGCGTCCAGCCTTGGTTTGCATCAATCCTTATCTCTATTTTTTCGCCGACTGCCTCGCGGATAAGTCTAATCCGCTCAACGTCTTCTTCTGGGTTTACGCCGACCTTAACCTTTAAGGCTTTAAACCCCTTTTTGACGGCTTTGACGGCGTCTCTTGCCATTTCTTTTGGAGACTTTATGCTCAGTGTAATATCGGTTAAAACCTCTGTTCGGTAGCCTCCCAGCACACGGTAAAGCTCCTTTCTAACAGTTTTGCCGAAAATGTCGTGGAGGGCTATGTCTATGGCTGCCTTCGCCGACGGGTTTCCAGCCACAAGATTATCCATAAGCTCAACATCTTGCTCAATTCTTAATGGGCACATGCCGATAAGCTTGGGCGCAATTTTGTCTAAAACTTTAATGACTGTTTCTGCTGTTTCGCCGGTAACCCGCTCCGAAGGCGAAGCCTCCCCCCAACCATAAACACCATAATCCGTGACAACTTTTACAACTACATTGCGACTCTCTGTGCTGGCACCAGGTGCAATCCGGAAAGGTTCCCGATAAGCCAATGTTACAGGGTAAACTTCAACCTGCTGAATGCCCAACAACATCCCCTTCTTGATAAAATGTTGATTTTAGTGAAAAATTTTGCCCTACCAATTTAGCATGGGACTCTTAGAACTCTTCAGCGGGCTTCTCTTTACGCTTCAATCCCTTGAACTTCAGCTTTGCCGTCAAAATCTTCTCTGTGGCGAAGAGTCTTGAAGCTGCGTACATGACAACAATGGTGAAGGCGAAAACATAAATTATTCCGTAGATGACCGTCCAGTAGTCGCCCATTATGACGGCTTTTGAGGCTATGGCTGGATGGCTAAAGGGTATGGCGTAGAAAACAAGCCTTAATGCGAAGGGCAAGGTGTTGATGTCCAAGTATATTAGGGCGAGGAGCGGAATGAAAACGAATGGGTAAATGTAGCCGACGAAGGACTGGGCGCTTCTAATGTCTTCAGCGAAAGCTGATATTATGACGGCTAGGGCTAAAGCCGAAAGCAGTGTGACGAAGAGCGACAAGCCTAAAAGCAGATAGCCGAAAGTTGAAGGTACAAGTCCCAAGGCAGCCAAATCCAGTTTAAGGTTCTCGGGAATTCCAGCCGTGACAGAGCTCAGCATGTAGTTGTAGCCGGCCATGAAGGCCAAGGCGCCGACAGCCGCGATGATGATGGAGCTGGATAGTTTTCCCCAGAGAATTGCAAGTCGGTCTATGGGTAATGTTAGAAGGGTTTCAAGGGTTTTCTCCTCCTTCTCCATGGCAACNGATGTGGCGGCTATCTGCACAGCTGACATGANCACNATNAGAATGGTGACGGGCAAGGCTATGGACTGGGAGGTTAGGAGATTGGAAACCATTGATGGGTCAACCTTGTACTTGATTTCACCCTTAATCACGGTGGCTTTCTCGGAGAACAAAACGTCTGGAGCCACAGCCCTGTTAAACTGATTTACTAAAGCGTCAACTACCGAGGAGCCTACGCTTTCAAAAACGCTTGTGCCACGGAGAACGCCGTAAAACCTTAGGCACGCCCTAATTTGGGGGTTACTGAAGTGGGCGGTCGCGTTTTCGCTGAAACCTTTCGGAATCTCGATTATTTGGGTGGTGTTGTACTTTGACAATAGCTCCAAAACCTTTTCGCTGGTCAACGGCTCAATGTTGTTTTCAATGTGGACTGTGAGGTTGAAGCCGACACCCATAGCGTTTAAGCCTTTCAAGAAGTCGATGAAGGAGCGGGACCAGTTTCCGCCGTCGTTGTTTACGACGATTAGTGTGGCTTTAACAGCTTGCTCTTGGGCTGTTTGGACGGCATAACCCATAACAGCTCCCATCGCTGGAAAAATTACGAGAGGAACAATTATCATCCCCAAGAGGATTTTGGGGTCCCTGGCTAAAACCTTAAGCTCTTTTATTAGGAAGTTGCCGAAACCTTTAAGCAAACTTCACCACCTTCGCGAAAACTTCTTCCAAGTTTGTGCATTCATACTTTTCCTTAAGCTCTTGCGGGGCACCTTCAGCCACAAGTCTACCCCTATTTATTAGGGCTACTTTGTCGCATAGGTGTTCAACTTCAAGCATATTGTGGCTTGAAAGGAGAACAGTTACGCCGTGCCTCTTAACATAGCTTTTTATTATCTCCCTAACATGGTAGGAGTGGAGCACATCTAAACCGCTTGTCGGTTCATCGAGAATAGCCAACTTTGGCTTAGGCATTAGGGCTCTGGCAACGAGGAGGCGGCGCTTCATTCCCTTACTATAGGTTTTAGTTTTGTCTCTAAGCCTCTCCCTAAGTCCAGATATTTCGGCTGCTTCCATAACCATTTTACGAGCCTCAGACTTATCGCTGGTGTGAAACCTAGCCATAAACTCAAGATACTCCCAGCCTGAAAGATAACGATAAGCGCCAGCCTCCTCTGGTAGGTAAGAAATTATTTTACGGACATCAGCCGCATCCCGCACAACGTCACGTTCAAAAACTTTGACGGTGCCAGAAGTTGGCAAGAGCAGTGTTGAAACTATTCGCAGGGCAGTTGTTTTTCCAGCCCCGTTAGGTCCAATGAGCCCGAANACCTCGCCTTGCTTGACGCTGAAACTTAACCCGTCTAAAGCGCGGATGCTGCCGAAAACCTTGGTAACGTTATGCGCTTCAACAGCCAACATCACTGAAACCTCTTACGGAACGTTTACATGGACCCTTAAATATTTGCCGTTCAGCCCGGCGCCTATAATTTCCAGTCTATTTTGTGGTTTTTGAAGAGGATTCCAGCGATTATGCCGGCCAAGAGGACAATGAAGGATAGGGGCTGATAGAAGAAGTAGTACATTATGAATTCGGCAATGTTGAATTGAAATTTAAGCTTCTTTGCGGCTATGTAGAAAATTATTGAAAAAATGATGAATCCGAAAAGGAAGTTTGTTGAGGCTGTAAATAACATGGAGGTTATTGAGGGGGGAAGCAGAGGCACGCTTGTAAGGTTTAATTGGGACGCCAAAACTCTGGGGATAAGGTTGAATAGCTGAGCGTTTGGGAAAAAGGAGCATATGTAATTGAAAAAGATAAGGGTGACTGTTGGGAAAAGCATGAGGGCGCATGGAAAAGCTATGTACGGATACCTCGCAATGTATCTGGCAACTCTTCCTCCATGAGTTTTAATCCATAGTCCCGTCCCAATACCCCACCTCTTCCTCTGAGTCAGCCAGCTTCTCCACTTTGAAGGAGCCCTTGTATAAACTTCTACTTTATCTGCGAACTTGAAACGTTTATTTAGGAAGAAGGCTTTTGCAGCCAAGTCCAAATCTTCTGAAATTACCTTAGCGAATCCGCCGACTTCCTCAAAGGTTTCCCTTTTAATGGCGAAGGCTGTACCGCCAACTGCAAAACACTTCCGCACAAGCTTTGAGTATAAGAGGCTTGAAAAGTTTGAGCCGACAAACTCGTAACTCACCATTCTCGATATGAAAGAATCCTTAACAATCTTCTTCTTTATGTCAAGAATGTCCGCGTCCTCCATCTCCAAAGCTATTTTTCCCAAAAAATCCCCACATTCACCAAGCTTAACATCAGCGTCTAGAAAGACAAGAATTTCCCCGCTGGAAGCCTTAACAGCTTCGTTTAAAGCCTCAACCTTTCCCCTTCTCCGACTGCTTAAAATAAAATGCACCCTATCCCTAAAACGTTCAACAACCCTGTAGGCTTCAGCTGTAGGCTCATCTATAGTAACGAAGATTTCCCTATTCTCGTATGGGTCATTAACTAAGCCTTCAAGGAGCTCCTCCAGCAAATCCGAATCCCTATAAACGGGTATGAAAACGCTAATTCTTCTATTATTAGGATTAGGTGTGCTGCTTTTTTGCACATCGTCCATTATGCAAGTCTCCAATCCTAGGTTAATAGTTAAGCTTTTTTGTTTTACGCATAACTACGTTTTCCGCAATATTCCGAAATGGCAATACACACGCTAAGAGGAGGGGTAAAATCTCTTAAGGCTTATCTTCTATTTTTCATTTATGGAACCTGAGGTTTCTGTCGTAATTCCAACGTTTAATGAGGAGCACAGAATCGCAAAAACGGTTAATGTGTTGAGGAACATTTTTTCCAAACGTGGTATCAGTTTTGAGATAATCGTCAGCGATGGCGGAAGCACAGACAAAACGGTTANGTGTGTTCCAAAGGCTGAGGAGGTGGTGGTGCTCAAAAGCCCCCGGTTTTTGCCTAAGGGTGAATCCCTAATGATTGGAGGCTTAAAAGCCAGAGGAAGGAAAATCGTATTTCTTGACGCTGACTTGCCAATTTCAACAAGTGACATTATAAGATTGATAAATGAGACGGGGAAGAACGATTTAGTTATCGCGTCGAGGTATCATCCTAAATCGAGGGGCAAATGTCCAAAAACAAGGTTCATTCTTGGACGATTGTTCAACATTTATGTGAGGAAAATGTTAAAGCTCAGATTATACGATACCCAGTCGGGTGCAAAATGTTTATCCTCAGAGATTGCATGTAAAACGCTGAAGGAGGTTGAAAATAAGGGATATGCGTTTGACATTGAACTCGTCCTGAGGGTTATCAAAAACAGGGGGAGGGTGAAAGAGCTACCGGTTCAATGGGAGCACAAAATGGGGAGTAGAATAAAAATTCTAAAAGTGATGTTGGAGTTGTTTTTTGGAGTTATACCTTTGATAAAACTCAGAGCATAGAAAGATNGTTTGCGCCAGCAGTAAACTGGTGAATGGGGTTATTGGGGTCCAATAATAGACGGCTTTTCTGGGCTCCAAGTAAAAAGCTGTCAAAATTGTGCAGATCAAAACTATTGGAAGAAAATCTTTCACCATTTCCCTGTTTACTTTAACCTTTAGTGCTAAAAGAACCGCCGTTACAATCAAACATGAAATGTGGACGGCTAGCTCTGCTATGGTCATGTTCCACAAAACCATTTCGAGAAAGCCCCTTTCAGTGGTGTGCATCTGGTTAATCCAGTGGCTGTTGATAAATGGGATTAAATTTAAACCCAACTGGTATATGAGTGGAAGCCATAATAACGTCAGTGTTGCTAGGCTGATAATCCATGTTAAGGCATATGCTGGAAACTTTTTTCTATGAAATATCAGAATGAAAACTAACATTGGAATTATGAATAGGGTTGGTTGAATCCATTTCGTTCCGATAAGCAGTCCATTGAAAACTCCGCAAATAATTATCGTTTTTAAGGATGTCTTTTCCAGCAGATGTAGGGTTACCAATATTGAACATAAACCGAAAAATATCATTGGGACGTCTAGATAGGCTAAACCGGACAATCTAGCATGGCTTGGATTTAATGCAAAGAAAATTGAGGCTGTCATTCCTAGGTTAGGAGTGATTTTTTCAGCTATGAAGTATAGTGGGATTATGGAAATTGCCCCCATGAAAGCGGAGAATATGCGTGCACAAAAAAGCAAATTATAATCATTTATTTGAGAACCATAATCCAAGTGTGCATCTGGATAGCAGATTTTCAGGTATGCTCCCAACAAATATTTGACGAGGGGTGGATGCTCATAGTTTGCCATAAACTTGCCGCTTCCAATTCCTTCGCTGAATCCTTCCATGTAAAGGAGGCTCGCAGAAATATACAAGGGCTCATCATAAGAGAGTTCATTCATCCAAACAAAGGGTAAGCGCACAAAAAATGAGAAACAAACAAGACCGAAAAGAAGCATAGAATGTTTGCGGATTGGCTGAAACCTTATCTTACCCAGCAAAACCAAGACAAGCAAAAAACAGAAAACAAAAACCAGCATGTAAGAAAGGAAAATCCCATAAATCCTTGTACCCTCAAAGGTCCACTCAAACATCGCAAACCCTTACAAACCTAATAATCATACCTCTGCCATCATTTAACATTTCCCACCTTACTAAGCGAACCATCCGTAAAGGGAAATCTCTTAGAAGAGGTTTCGGAAACTACGTTTCCGATAAGAATGGTGGGGTAGCTGGGATTTGAACCCAGGATCGCCAGCGCCCCAGGCTGGTATCCTAGACCAAGCTAGACGACTACCCCACTTTCGTGGACGAGTACCCTGCTATTTCCGTTTTCTAAAAAGTTTGATGTTGTTTATTTCCGTTACGTACTCAAAGCCGGCCTCTATAAGTTGAGCTGCCTCTTCTATGGTTTTGGCTGTTTTGCAGACGTATTCGTCTGTTTTGAAGTTGACTAGTTGAGTATATTTTAAGGTGTTTTCGATTCTTTTGTGTCCTAGGCATTGCATTACGTGTAGGATGTCTTTTGTTTTGGCGTATTCCATGGTGGCTTTCCAATGTCTTAATGTGTGGAAGTGAATTTGAAGTAGTCTCGGGTTTCCAAGTTTATGGGCTATCTTTTTGCGCTGGGTTGTGAATGTTTTTCTTAGGTAAAAGGTGTTTTTGTATGTGAAAACTTTGAGGTCTTTCTTTGGCAGGTTGTTAAGCATGCTTACAAGTTTTCCTGAAATTTTGAATACTCTTGGACTGCTGCCTTTTTCCGGTGTTATCCTAATGGTGCCTGTTGCGAAGTCTATGTCTGTCCATTTCAGGTTGAAGGCTTCTCCACATCTGGCACCTGTCTCTTTTAAGAGCTGTAGGAATGTCGCTATTTGGTGGCTGCAGCCTGCAATTAGCTGGTCTATTTCTTCTTCTGTTGGTATGAAGGGCAGTTTTTGAGGCACTTTGTATTTTGGCATTGTTAAGTTTATTCCATATGTTAGCTTTAGGAAGAGTTTGTAGGCTTTGAAAGCTTGGTTTTTTCTGGCTGGGCTCCATGTTTCTTGTTTGGCTATTATTTCTTTGACACTTTCTGGGTCGCAGAGGTTGGTGCCACGTTTATGCAAAGTTTCTAGGATGTAGGTGTAGCCGGCTATTGTTGCTTCGGAATAGGCTTCCTTTTTGAGTTTCCACATGAACTCAATGATTTTTCCTTGGATGTCGGTTGTCTGCCCTGTGGCCCCCGCAGCCTGCTTTTCTTTTTCGCCTTCTTTTATGGCTGCGGCCAAATTTTTCGCCCCCTTTGGCTGGGCGGCGCATATTTGGCGATAGTAGGGTATGGCTTCCATGCTTTTTAAAAACTGCGTATGAATTCTCTGAGCATGTTTAGAGCTGTCTGAACGGCTGAATCTGGTTGTTTTTTGTTTGTTTGGGTCTGAAAAGCGGTAGCCGCAGTCTCGGCATATGTAACGTTGAACTTGGCCTGTTTTGGTGTAGCGGATTCCATCCTTGTAGAGCCTTTGGCTGCCGCATTCTGGACAAGACGGCGTAGTGTTTTTGGTTTGCTGGGAAGCCAATAGCGGGCCTGCCCTCTAGGTTTTTGCTGTCAGCCTGCCGACTATGCCCTTCTGCAGTGCGTAGGTGAGCTGTTCTGCTTTTATGTAGATGGCTTTCCAGTGGTAGGCGTCGTGGTCCATTATGAAAGCCACCAGCACATAGCCGATTGCCTCATACTGCCTGCTTGCCCATTCAAAGTCGTCCATGTGCAGTCCGCCTACAACGAGAATGTCAATTTTAGGCTGGTCTTCAACTGTCAAAATGGATAGCCCCCTCTAGATTTTCAGCGGTGAGAAAATGGAAGCCGTTTAAAAGCCATTTTCCCCTACCCCTCCTCTCTAGGAGTTTTCTTGAGAAAAGGTCATGGTTGCGACTGTTTTGGCTTAACAAATACGCTACCCCCTCTAGTTTTCTAGAAGTTTTTCCCATTCCTGTTTGCAGTTTTCGCAGATCCAGTGTTTTCCGCCTTTGAAATCTTCAGCTTGCCAGCTTGTCAGCCTTGTCTGTCCGCAGAAGGCGCACTGATGCCAGTCGTAAAAGCTGTCATTCCAGTAAACGGCTTTCAAGCCCTTTAGACATGCTCTGTTTTCTCCATTTTCTCCAGATACTGATGTGGTTGTTCTTGGTGTCTGTGGTGAAAGTGGAGAAAATGGAGTTTCTGGGGAATCTAAGCCATAACGCATTTTCAGCCTTTCAACAAGTTTTGAGTTCCAATAGAAACCTGCCAGTCCACCGCGGCTTATTTTGCATTTTTCAAAGCCTAACCTCGCTATGACGCGTCCAATAAGGCGGCTGGAGACTTTTTCTTTTTCTGGAAGCCCCTCGTTAAAGACTTCTGTCACTGCTTGGGTGCTTAACCTCCCATTTTCCACTTTGTCCTCGCATTTTAGGATGGATTCGAAGACTCTGGCTTCAATGCTGGCTTGCTCCTCGTTAAGCCTGTTCTGCACCATTTCAGCCATATAATCCATGAGCCTCTGCCTAATGTTGTTTGAAGGTGCTACTGTGAGAAGACTTATGAAAAGTTCAAGAACGCGGGCATTTGGAAAACTTTCAAAATCAGAGAATGCTTCGTTGTTGTTTCTGCCTAAGCTTTTGAAACGGTACATAAGAAGCTTGTCCCGCAGTTCTTGAGCTTTTTCTTCGTCTATGAAGAGCTTCACAGGCTTTACGGCTTTGCTCATCTTTGTAACTATGCATCTGCTTTGAAGCGACGCTGCCAACTCCTCGGTTCCAGCAAGCACTTTAAAACCAAAAGTGTCAAACACCGCTATTTGCGGGTTGCCGCCCTTAACTTTTTCCACGCGAATTGCATACTGACCCCGACGGTAGCCGCTGTTCAGCAAAGCCAAAACCTCAACCATCTCCTTTCGGCTGTACACCTCTGTCTCATCAAGCAATAATGTCGGATGCCAAGCCTCCAAAGCTCTAAAAAGCGAAGCTGCGCTCATGCTTGAAGCCATAACCGCCCTATAACAAAGTCTATGAAAACACTCCAAAGCCCGTGTCTTACCGCTAGCTAAGGGACCCAAAAAGAAGAGGTAAGGCACAACATTGAAGTCTTCAGGCCGCCAACTAGCCAAAACAAAACACGAGTAAACATCATAAAGCGTATCATCAGCCACATCCAAATGCTCCATGAAAAACCCTCGTATCTCGCTGAAAAGCCGCTCCTCGCAATAGTAATCTCTGGGTAAGTGCACCTGAAGCCACGGAACCCTCTCTAAAGGCAAAAAATGCACATCACCACGGCTAAAACTCGTCCAAGCTCCATCACTGTTAACCAAAAGCCTGCCAGAGAAGCGGTCAAAAACCACAAAACACCCATTGTCCACTTGCTCAAACACAACATCATCAAAAGCTAAACCCGGTGAAAACAAAACCCTAGCCCCAACACTCATTGCACAGCTTCCACGCCAGCATAATCAACGCCAACAGAAGGCTTAAACCCCAAACGCTCAAGCTCTCGGCGGACAGCCTCACGGATAAACTCTGTTTTGGTTCTATGCCAAACCTTGCCAACAGCAGCCTCTAAAGCGTCATCCAAACACTTTGGAACAGCAACATTCCAAAACCGCACATCCCGCTTATCAGCCAACCAAACACCTCCAACACTTCATCAACCTAAAAACTACAAAACAAAAACAAAAGCCAAATTGGACCGCCAAAATGCCCACACAAGGCACAACGCATTGGCCCAAACAATGGCCCGAAACACAAAAAATGAGTACTAGAAACTCTTTTTCCGAGCATTTGTTTGAAGTTAAGCTTTCATATAATTTTCAACCTGTTGATAAATACCATCTACGCATTGAAAGGCGCGTCCATTCATCGACACAATTTTATATCTACTTGCAGGTATTTTCGCCTGCTTCAGTGCTTTAAGGAAAACATTAAGGTGCCAACTTTTAGGCAATATCAAAATTTTTCTTGCATATTGCCCATCATACTTTGATATCCAGCGGCCTAATCTTTCAATGAAAATGTTTAAAGCCTGTTTTACTGGTGGCTGTGAAAGTTTCCCCTTAAAATACTTGTTAGGGTCATAGTCATAGCTTTTAACAGGATATTCATCGCTATAACAGTACGGAACTATTGTCATAGGCTCGCTGACAACAAATAGGTCAATCCTTTCGATAAAGGGCAGCAACGCCTTCAAATACCCATCTTTGTGGCTTTGGGAATAAAAGTATGGTTTCCAAGCCGAACAGGGTATAAAGACTGCGATATTATTTTTCGGCTGCCATTTCATGGCTTTGTTTTCGTAAAAGTCTAATACATCAGGATCATTCCAAATTCTCAAAGCATCCTCAAGGGACTTAACAGTCAATTTTTTGACAGGCTGTTCTCGCATCCTGAAATTTGACTTCACTATTTGCCTAATTTGTTCAGCAGTAATCACCTCAGGCCGCCTCCAAAATGGTATCCTCATCAACGACAAAAACGTTATTAAAACCAAAGGCCAGCGAATACTTGTTAATTATCCTTCTTACAGTGGAAATTTTCTCTTTAGAAGTTATAAGAAAGCCGATGTAAGAATGTCGAGAAAGGTTAGCTACACCCCCAGCTATGTGCTTTTGTCCAGTCTCCTTCTCATATTCAAAACCGAATAACGTCAAATGGCAGAGGTCCCTTGCAACTCTAAGTGAATATTTTTTAGCAATAGTTGAAATTAAATCAGCTGCAGCTTTAGGCACATTAACAAGCCAAGCAGCATCAAGTCTTGGGGTATAAAACCCAACACATTCTGGCGGAGTGAACTCAACCATCCCCTTCAAGTTTAATTCAGCCCCAAGAGAAACCAGTTTTCTCTGTACATGCCTAAGACTGTGAGCCTCCCGCTCATTCAACAAGCAAGGCGTTGACGAATAACTCTCCACGTTTAAAAAGTCTTCAAGCATGTTAGGTGTTAAAACAAACATATCCGCGTCCCCGCAGAATCTAATTGCTGATTCTCTAATTCTTTTAGCACGTTCCAAATTCATGTCGCCAATTTCCTCAATAACCTCAAATTTTATCGCCGCCCTTGTGGCAGCTAAATTATGAAAATCCGAATAAACCGTCTTGCTCGTTGTATCGCTCACCTCAACCTCAAAGGCAGCATAAGGTATAAAGCGCAACGCATCCTGCGAAATTTTTCCATCAGTCCATGAAAACACAATTGAATGAAGCCTGCTAAACCCTTCTTCGCCCAGGACATTAACAAGATCAATAAACCAAACTATGTCTATGTAAGGAGTGTATTCATCCCTTTCAGGCTGCACTCCACCAGAAAATGAGGGAGGTACCCACTCATCCATAGTATACAATCCATTCTTCCTGCCCAATAGACAAATCAGTTTCAAAACTTTTTGATGGGCTATGCCGCCTCTCGATCCTACAGGACAACTTTGGCATATGAAACCACACAATGAATGCCCGACCATCCGCAAGCCCATCCTTAATTAAGCCGAAATTCTAAATAAAAATTAATTGAATCAGTCATTTAATGAGGGATTAGTTTGGATTTTAGAGAATTCCAATTTCTAATGAAAGAGCAATACGGCGAAGAAGACAAAAAACGAGGAGCATACTTCCTCTTTGTAGTTCTATCCGCAGAACTGGGCGAATTAGCAGATGCCCTGAAAAAGGAAAAATCCAAAAACATAGCAGAAGAACTAGCAGACATAGTCTTCTGTTGCACAGCCCTAGCTAACTACTTTGAAATAGACCTAGAAAAAGCCATTCTCTCAAAATACGTTAAACAAAGCAAAGAACAAATTTCTAGGAAATGGGGAGAGCCGGTAGAAGAATGGAAGGGACGGATTTAGCCGAATGCGTAGAGATTTTTTCAGACCTCAAAAAGATGAAGGCAAAGACCAAGTTTTAGCAAGATTGTTAAAAAAGGGGATTTGCGGGGGATTTCTCCAATTCTGCTTTAGTCCAAGCTAGACGACTACCCCA
>JGI24721J26819_10005336_pt1 | contig 12866 bp, 9 predicted proteins | sample YelNatPaOPGAMG01_FD_26819 | JGI IMG/M metagenome (IMG submission 26819)
GCGTTGATGTCGGTGATACCAAACATGACTGTATTGGTTCCAGCTGATCCTATAGAAACAAAATCTATGGTTAATTGGGCTTTTAAGCACAAAGGTCCTGTNTATATTAGGTTNGGTAGGATGGGAGTTCCAGATGTATTGCCAAAAGACTATTCTTTTGACACAAANCCATATGTTATCAAAAAGGGAAAAAAGATTGTAATTTTTGCTACGGGAATAATGTTGTGGAAATGTCTTGAGGCAATTGAGCTTTTAAAGAATTATAATATTGAACCCACTTTGGTAAATGTTTCATGTATAAAACCGTTTCCTGAAGATTTGATAGTAAAGATTGCAAAGGAACACGATATAGTCTTTACCGCTGAAGAACACAACGTTATAAATGGACTTGGTTCGATGGTTGCATCTACTCTTTCAAGGAATTATCCTATGAAGATATCCTTTATTGGAATCAATGACAGATTTGGGACTTCTGGTAAGCCAAATGATTTGTTAAGCTATTATGGTTTGGATCCAAATAGTATAAAAGAGAGATTACTATCGTGGGGTGTGTAAAATGAATCCCGCTATAATTTTCAAAAACGTTTCAAAGATTTATCATGGCCAAATTTTTGGCTTAAAGGATGTAAATTTAGAAGTAAATAAGGGGGATTTTGTTTTCGTTACTGGTCACAGTGGGGCTGGTAAAACGACTTTGTTAAAGCTTTTATACAGGGCATTGCTTCCTTCTTCAGGGGAAGTTTATGTTAACAACATGAATTTATTGAAGTTGAAGGAGAAAGACATCCCTTTATTTAGAAGAACTCTTGGCGTAGTTTTTCAAGATGTTAAGCTTTTACCAAGAAAAACTGCAATTGAAAACATCTCACTATGTCTTGAAATGTTGGGCTTATCGGACAGAGAGGTTAAGAAAAGAGCATATAAATCGCTAGAGCTTGTTAGACTAAGTGGAAAGGCAAGAGCCTTTCCACATGAACTTTCAGGAGGAGAGCAGCAAAGGTTAGCCATTGCTAGGGCTATATCTTATTATCCGACCCTTTTAATTGCTGATGAGCCAACGGGNAATATAGATCTTAAGACTTCATGGGAAATAATGTCCATTTTTGAAAACCTGAACAGGATGGGCATGACNATTTTAATAACAACTCACAATCCGATAATTGTAAGTAAGATGAACAAGAGAGTTATTCAATTGAAAAATGGTCAAATAGAGTCTGACAGCCTAGAGCCCACACCAATAAGATATGAGTAAATTCAGAATATATTTAAGAGAGGCGCTCGTATCTTTAAGCAGGGGTGGGGGAATGGCAATAGCTTCTATTATTTCTATATCCTTTACAATGATAATTTTTGGGTTAATTTTAATGCTTTTTTTGTCATTATATCAAGCTTCTATAAAAATAGGAGATCAAGTAGAGCTGCTTGTATTCTTAAAGGACAATGTGTCTGCTCAAGACATAAACGGTTTGGTAGGGACAATTTCCAATATGGAGGGAGTCTCATCTGTAGAATATATCTCAAAGCATGATGCGTGGGAAAAATTTAAAAAGTATTTCCAGAATAAGATCAATATTTCTGATATAAAAAATCCNTTGCCAGACACTATCAAGGTTAGAGTGAAGAGCCCAGAATATATAGCTGGGNTAAGCCAAGTAATNTCGCAATTTCCTCAAGTGGATGAAACAAGATATCCTCAACAACTTTTAAATGCACTTAATGCTTTGGTTCAAAAAATTACTTTTATAGGCTCGCTTTTATTGGTCGGCTTTGCACTTGCATCGCTTGTTGTTATTTCAAGTACTATTAGAGTATCCGTGCTTGCAAGAAGAGATGAACTTGAGATTTTAGAATTGGTTGGTGCTGAACCGAATTTTATTAGAATGCCATATATTCTTGAGGGGAGCATTATAGGGTTGCTTTCATCTCTTTTAGCGATTTTCTTCTTTATTGTTCTGTCTATTTTTTTAAGCTTTTTAATCGTAAACGTTACTCCACCTTGGTCATTTTTTTGGCCACTTAATGCCTCATTATGGATTTTAATGTGTTTTATAATACTTTTAACAGGAACATTTATTGGTTTTATAGGTAGNTTTATTTCTTTAAGAAACGTTGGCAGGTTTTCTGTTAACAAAGATTTTTAATTCTCTTTTTCAATAAACTTTTTTACTTTTTGCATATCTTTCCACGTAAGCCATCTTGGAGAACCGACACTCCTGCTTGCATTTCTTAACAGGTATGAGGGGTGAAACATGGGTATGTAATATCTACCATCCTGAAATATTATTTCTCCTCTAATTTTCGTGATCGAGGAAAAATTTTTTAAAATAGTTTTGCAGGCAATAGCACCTAATAAGATTATTATTTTCGGTTTTAAAATTTGCAACTGGGCATCTAAAAATGATCTGCATGCCTCAATTTCTTCTGGTAAAGGGTTTCTGTTACCAGGGGGTCTACATTTTACAACGTTTGTGATGTATATGTCTTTTCTGTTTAGTTCGACTGATTCAAAGATCTTCGTGAGGAGTTGCCCAGCCTTTCCTACAAACGGCAAGCCTTGTATGTCTTCTGTTTCACCTGGTCCCTCTCCAATTACCATGATTTCAGGGTTTGTTGGTCCTTCCCCGAATACCACGTTTTTACGAGTACGGCTTAATTGACATTTTTTGCAAGATTTGGCTGTTAATATAATTTCGTCAAGTTTTAATTCTAGTAGATCATTTTTTGGATCTTCTTCCTGGTTATCTAAGTTGTCAAATAAACTGGGTATGTACAAATTTCCCTCCTAGATAAAAGGTTACAAATAAAACTTAAATAAATTATATGGTAAAATGACAAACCATGTAATTGATGAAAGGACTGATCTAAAATTATAAACTTTCTTGTAAAAAAGAGAACTAAACTTTTATATTTGCTTTTTATTCTTATAATTTTCTTTTCTCATCCTACAAAAGTTTCTTTGTTTTCAGGGGCAATTTTTTCTATTTTAGGTCTGTTATTAAGGGCTTGGGCTGCTGCTACAATTGTAAAGGTGAAGGTTTTATCTACAGAAGGTCCGTATTCAATAGTCAGAAATCCGCTTTATTTAGGAAGTTTTTTAGCTGGTCTTGGCGTAATGATGGCGTGCGGAAGTCTATTTTTGCTTGTTGTCTTTTCTGTAGGTTTTTTGTTTATACACTTTCATAAGATGAAAGAAGAGGAGGAGGAACTTTACAAAGAACACAAAGAGAAATTTCTTGAGTATAAAGAGAAGGTTCCGGCATTTGTTCCAAATTTCTTAAATTTTAAGATGGCTCCTTTTTCTTTTGAGAGATATAAGGCAAACAACGAATATAGAGCTCTCTTAACAGTTATTATTATATATATCTTTCTAGTTTTAAAATACATTTTTTATTAGAGGGAGAGAGGTTAATGAACTTACTTGTTACTGGAGGAGCGGGTTTTATAGGTAGCGAATTTGTAAGGCAGGCTGTAGAAAAGGGCTACAGAGTTAGTGTAATTGATAAGCTTACCTATGCAGGATCTTTGGATCGAATAAGCTCGGTAAAGGATGATATTGTTTTTTATAAAGATGATATTAGAAATGAAGAGTGTATTAAAAAAATTATTAAGGCAGATAATATTGAGGCCGTTGTAAATTTTGCAGCCGAGACTCACGTGGATAGATCTATCCTTGAACCGAATGAATTTATCAATACAAACATCTACGGTACTGTTAGCATACTAAATTCTTTAAGGAATTCTGATGTTCTATTGGTTCACATATCAACTGATGAGGTATACGGTGAACTTGGTAAAGAGGGAAAGTTTTCTGAAGATTCTCCTTTAAGGCCAAATTCACCTTATTCAGCTAGCAAGGCAAGTGCCGATCTTTTAGTAAATGCTTACGCGAGGACTTTTTCTTTAAAAACCAGGATAGTAAGGCCATCAAATAATTATGGCATGTGGCAATTCCCTGAAAAATTAATTCCTGTAGTGATATATAAGGCTCTGAACAATCAAAGAATTCCAGTATATGGCGATGGAAGTAATATTAGAGAGTGGACATATGTAAAAGATTGCTGCAATGCTATCTTTAAGGTCCTGATTGAAGGAGAAGACGCTAACGTTTATAACGTTGGTAGCGGAGATGAGATGACAAACCTAAATCTCGTTAAGAAGATACTATCATTTCTAAATAAACCTGAAGACCTAATTGAGTTTGTAAAGGATAGACCAGGACACGATTTTCGTTATTCTTTGAATACTGAAAAGATTTCGAAGAATTTGGGTTGGAAACCTTCCTTTACACTTGAGCAAGGTTTAAGAGAGACTGTAGCCTGGTACGTACAAAATTATGAATGGCTNGAAAAAGAAGTAGCAAACTTAAAGGATTACTGGANCAGGGTTTATAGGTCAAAATCATAGTTGATATTGCACTTAATTAAGAATTGTTTGAGATCTTCTGGCAAAGGTGCACTAAAACTTACTGTTTTATCATAGATTGGGTGTAAGAACTCTATTTTTAAAGCATGAAGTGCAATTTCCGGGCAGTTTTTGCAGCTTCTTGTTGAATATTTTTTATCGCCCACAATAGGATGGCCTATATATGACATGTGTACCCTTATTTGATGNGTTCTTCCTGTGTGAATGTTTATTTTTAATAAAGAGACGACTTGTTTATCAAACATTCCTTCACTTAGAACCGAATATTCAGTAATAGCTGTTTTGCCAGAGAAATTTACTTCCATCTTTTGTCTGTGAATCTTTGATCGTTTTATGGGCATTGATATAAGGCCCTTTCTTTGGTCTAGGTGGCCATAAACCAGAGCAATGTAAGTTTTTTTTACGGTGCGATTTTTAAATTGTTCAGAAAGTTTTCTCATTATTTTTTCTGATTTTGCTATTATTAAGACGCCTGTTGTCTCTTTATCAAGTCTATGAACTATTCCTGGTCTTTCCTGATCTGCAAATTCATCTTTGTTAATAGAATCTATGAGTGCATTTAATATAGTGTTTCTAGTGTTTCCTGCTCCAGGGTGAACTACCATATTTCTAGCTTTATTAATGACAATAATATANTCGTCTTCATATAAAATATCTATTTCAAGATTATCTTGTTCAATAACAAAGGGTGCTTTGAATTTTTTTTGTAAAACTATTTTGTCATGCGGTTTTACGTTGTAGGAAGGCTTTTTGATAACATTGTCATTTACCTTTACATATCCATCTTTGATTAATCTCGAATAATAGCTTCTTGATTCATCCTTCATAGTCATGAATAGAAATTGGTCTAACCTTTCTTTTTTAAACGTTGGTATTGCAAATAGCTCAATTTGGTCGTTTTCTTCAAACATCTCTTGAAAGATTATAGCTCTCTCTCTTTTTGTGGTGATACAAAGATTGTCTTTTCGTTTCTGTAAAAAACCATACCATTGGTTTTTCCCTTTGATTTTGTAAGATACTTTACTTGGGTATAGACTACTTCTACCTCTTTCTCTTTTTTCCCTTTGGAAAAGTATGCGCATATTTGTGCAGCCCTTTTGATATCTGATTGNTGCAGCTCCTTTTTAGTGGTTTTTAAAATCAAATAGCTGCCAGGATAGTTTCTAACGTGAAACCACCAATCGTTTGGATTTGANATCTTTAGCAAATTTATATTTGAATTGGCATTCTTTCCGACAAGGGCAACTGTNTAGTCATCAAAGTCTATTTTTATGTAATCCTTTGTCTTTTCTCTTTCTCTTTTCTTTTTTTTCTCAGATCTTTTTTCAGATTTAGAAATACTTAAGGGTTCTAGTTTAGCTTTTTCTATTTCGGATTCTAAAAATGAGATTGTTTCATTAATCTTTGAAACTGCTCTTTTCATTCTCTTTGCCCTTTCAAAGAGTTCGTTTGCGATTTTGCCTGGAGTAGTAAAAGAACTTCCAATTATTTTTCCCCCGAGGTAATATTGATTGTTTATTATTTCGATTTTGTCTAGATTACTTAAGATTTCTTTTGCCCTTGATTCGAGATCTGGCCAGTTGAGGTTCTTTTCGAGATCCTTTTTTACGTTATCAAGTTTTTTTTGCAGATAAAAGATCTTCTTTTTTCTTTCTGATTCTATTTCCCTTCTTCTTTTCTCTTCTTCTAGAATAGCTATTCTTTTTATACCAAGAGTATAGGTAGTTTCAAGAAAGGAGCTCTCTTCAAAATTTAAAGATAGAACTAATTCATCATCAATTATTTTTGGATAAAGACCCTCAAAATCGCTATCTATCCACTGAAGGACCTTTTCTACATCCCAATCCTTTACTTCTTCTATAACGTTTCTTGGAAATCCAAAAGATTTTTCTGAAAGGGTTCTTTCAACGCCGTATTCTAATAACATCTCTCGTGTTATCTCTTTTGGTTCTATCCTTTTTGACCTCTCTGGATATTGATATTGAATTCCAGGGATGATCTTTCTTTTTAGAGGATCGTCTGGAATTATCTCTTTGTATGAAATCTTGATAATATCATCTAATAGTGCAATTGCATTAGTTTTGTTTGTAATTAGCTCAAAGACTAAATCTAACTTTGCAAACTTTCCAACGGGAAAGTCATTTGAAAAAGAAATCCTTAATACCTTGTCAAATCTATTGATTANAACTTCNGTTATCTCAGATCCTGGCAGGTGCTTGTTTAAAAAGTCATAAAATGGGTGTTTGTACGGCTCTAAATTTATATTCTTATCTTTTGAAAGTCCTATGAATGGAATATTGTTTATTAGTGAAACAAGAAAGAAGGTAGAGCCCTCTTTCTTGTCCCAGAGATTTAGTGTAAAGCTATCCTTATAGAAAAACAGCTTGCTAACCTGTTTTCCAATTAATCTATTTTTTGCCTCTAGAAAATTCAGATAAAAAGTTAGGGTGTTAAACAGTTTTTATATACTCCATTATCAATTTAGAAGCCTTTAGTCCAGATTTTAACATTCCACCAAATATTGGCCCCATTCTGCTGCCACCGTCTACGTTGTTGGCTGCCATTCCTGAGACGAAAAGTCCGTTTGCTATCATCTTGGTATTGTTTACTGTATCCTCTTCTCCCTGAACTGCATTCATAAAGTGCTCCTTTTTAAGCGGTAGCTGTACTCTCTTTGAATAAAGATTTGCAGCTACGGCATCATGGCCTGTGGAATCAAGCACCGCTTTTGTTTTAAATACCATAGGATCGACGTGAAGCCCTGCTATCTCTATGCCAGTATTGTTTACTACCACGCCTGTAACTGCATCGTTTGTGTACTGGAGATCTACTACTGTCATCAGGTTGAAGAGCTTTACGTTTGGAGTCTTTAGTGCCTTAGAAATTAGTTGACTTGCAAAAAGACAGGAGTCTACTACTAGTGCATCCTCATCTTCTATAAATGGCAATTCTATATCATTTAGATAGTCCTTTAGGTCCTTTTGTATAACAACTTTGTTAAAGGACATTGAGCCGCCCCAAGTGCCTCCACCAGGGGAGAGCTTTCTTTCCATAATTACTACCTTAAAGCCTGAATTGCCAAGCTCTCTTGCAGCAGTCAGTCCAGATGGACCAGCTCCCACTATGATAACGTCAGAATTAAGAGAATCAATAATGCTTTCGTAATAATGTTTTAAGATTAGTTTACTGACTTTTACATCTGTTACAGGGTTAAGAAAGTGTTTTGCCATCCTTTCCTCCTTTAAAATTTTTTATTCTAAAGTATAGATAATACAATATATTTGAGATTTTTTCATGTTTAAAGAACTTTACTTTTTAGGTTGCAAAAAATCTATAAGTCCTTTATAATGTAACTGCAGTGGGCCTGTGGCGCAGTTGGGAGCGCGCCTCAATGGCATTGAGGAGGTCAGGGGTTCGAATCCCCTCAGGTCCACCATTTGGCTTCGTTTGAAGAGCTTGACGGTAATTTGCGCGATGACGCTTGATAAATGGTGTAAGAATTATTTTCTTTACTGTAAAAGGGAGGGGGAAAATTTAGCAGGCAATTTCCTCATTTGAGTATATACACAAATAGTCAATTTCACATAAATATTCTTATTTGAAATAAGTTTGTAGGATTAATCTCTTAACTATTTTTAGACTTTTTTGAGACAATGTTATATTATATTGTGTTAAATTCAAATTTTTAGGGGTTAAGGATAAAGAATATGGTGGCTATATATGGGTAACTTTATTACTAATTCAAAAGATAGGTCTTTAAAAGAAAGAGTTTCAAAATTGGTATTAAATAGCTACGAACTAAAATTCCTTGTAGGTTTTTTCTATTTTTCTGGCTTAAAAGAGCTTTATCAGAGCATATCTAAAAACGAAGAAGTAATCTTAAATGTATTAGTCGGGTTAAATGTGGACAATTTAAATTATGGTCTGATCGAGTATGCGATTGAACGAGGTAACCTTAGTAGGAAGGATATATTTGAGAGATTTTTAGACTCTTTAAAGAAATCAATTAATACGGATTACTTTGACACAAAAGAATTTTACGAACAGTCAAATTTCTTTCTTCACTTAATAAAATCTGGTAGGTTAAATTTACGAAAAACCCTTGAACCAAATCACTCAAAACTCTATCTTTTCAAGTTAAAAGACAATCAAATTGGCAGGGATAAGCTCTTTATCACTGGAAGCAGTAATCTTACTGCTTCTGGATTGTTACATCAGCATGAGTTCAACGTGGAGATCTCGGATTATGGCTTTAACGATGCAGAAGAGTACTTTGATAATTTATGGAAAGATTCAGTAAAAATTACTGAAAGTGACGATTATAAAGAAAGATTTTTAAAAGTTGTTGAAAAGGAGACTCTAATTAGAAAAATTACGCCTTTTGAGGCATATGCTCTGGTTCTGAAGAGCTATCTGGATATATTCAGAGGGAAGGATATCAGCCAGAGGTTGACTGAAATATTTAAAGAGAACAATTATACCCCATATACATATCAGATTGACGCAATCAAGCAGGCACTAGGAATAGTAGAACAAAACAACGGAGTATTAATTGCAGATGTTGTAGGACTTGGAAAAACTATTGTAGCCTGTGCTTTAGCTTATGAACTTAAACAAAGAGGCATTGTTATTGCCCCTCCTGGAATAATAGGTGACAGAAGTAAAAGTTATGGGTGGAATAAATATCTAGAAGAGTTTGGATTGGCAAAATTAGGATGGCAGGCTTTTTCGTCAGGAGATCTGAAAACTGTTTTAGATGCTGTATCAGCTGCAAGAGACATTGAAGTAGTGATAGTGGATGAGGCCCATAGATTCAGGAATCAGAACACTAAAGACTACGAACTTCTGAAAAATATATGTATGGGTAAGAAGGTAATACTTCTTACTGCTACACCCTTTAACAACAAGCCAGATGATATATTTTCTCTCTTGAAACTATTTGTTGTGCCGAAAAAATCAAGTATAACCCTTTCAGATAATCTTGAGGCGAAATTTTATGGCTTTTCAAATATCTTTGACAGGCTTTCTTATGTAAAGAAGAACTTTAATTCACAAGATCAAAAGAAGAGAAAAAAAGCTATTAGGTATTATAGTTCTACTTTTGGCGAAAGCAACGCTGATATAAAAAGAGTTGATTTGCACCTACGCCTTATTGCTAAAGAGATAAGAGATGTAATAGAACCCGTTATCATCAGAAGAAATAGAATAGACCTAGTAGAAAATGACCAATATCGTAATGATGTGAAAGAGCTTTCGTATATAGATGATCCGATGGAGTGGTTTTTTGAGTTAACACAGGAGCAGTCTAGGTTTTACGATAAGGTTATAAGTGAATATTTTGCCCTGCCAGAAGATGGCGGCAAATTCAAGGGGGCTATATATAAACCATATCTTTATGAACAGGGAAAAACTCCTGGTGATCTTGAAGAGAAATCTAGCAAAGAAGGTAACTTTTATTTTATACAGCAGCTAAATCTCTATGACTTTATGAGAAGGTTACTTGTGAAAAGGTTTGAGAGCTCATTTGGGGCATTTGAGCAGAGTATAAAAAATTTTAAAAAGATAACTGAAGATGTATTAAAATTTGTTAGAAAAACTGGTAAATATATATTGGATAGGGATCTTCTTGAGAAGATATTTGAGTTAGATATAGATGAAATAGAAGAACATCTAAATGAGTATGCCAAAAAGTTGGAAAGTGAAGAGCATAAAAAAAATTACAAGATATATGAACTTGAAAAATTTAAAAAGAGAGATGAGTTTGTTAGTGACATTGAAAGCGATCTAAATCTATTTAATAAGATTTTACGTGAGCTAGAAGACCTAAATATTGTTAAGGATGATCCCAAAGTAAAGTCCCTTACTGAGAAATTGAAAGATATAATTAACCAACCTCCTTTTGATGGTGAGCCAAAAAGAAAGGCGGTAATATTTACAGAGTACCGCGACACGGTAAAGTATCTTAAAAACATACTAACGAAGGCTTTTGACAATCGGGTGTTGGTAGTAGAGGGCGTTTTAAACGCTTCGATATTAAGAGAGATAAGAAAGAACTTCGATGCGTCATACAAGGATCAGGAAGATATGTATGACATACTCCTTACTACCGATATGGTTTCTGAAGGATTTAACCTGAACAGGGCGGGCATTGTGGTAAACTACGATATACCCTGGAATCCTGTAAGGGTAATTCAGAGGGTTGGCAGAATAAATAGGATATCTAAGAAGGTATTTAATAAACTATATATTGCAAATTTCTTTCCCACAGAAAAGGGATCTGGCCTTGTAAAATCAAGAGATATAGCAGCTAGCAAGATGTTGATGATTCACAAATCACTTGGCGAAGATTCAAAGATTTTTGATCCAGATGAAGAGCCTACAGCGTCAAATCTTTATAAAAAGATTCAGCAAAATCCAGACAAAAGTGAAAGGGAGAGCTTTTATACAACAGTATATAAGGAATTCGAAAAGATAAAAAAGCAGTGTCCTGATATATTGGAGAGATTAAAGGATTTTCCCACNAGGGTAAAGGTAGCAAAATCTGGTGANAAGGATGAGCTCTTCGTTGTTATAAAAAAGGGCAAGTTGTATATAAATCACAAGATATATGACGATGAAGAGAAAAATACAAGAGCGCTTGATGAGGTCATTGACAGCATTCGAGCAAAACCTGAAGAGAAAGCCCTTAGCTTGAGCGAAAGATTTTGGGATGTCTATACAGAGTTAAAAAGTCTAGAAGATATGCCTAAAAATAAGAGGGGAAATATATCTAATAGCAACGAAGAGAAGGCAAAGGCGTTCTTAAATACACTCTTGCGAAACGATTCATTTTCAGAGCTAAAAGGCTTTATAAATACCCTGATAGAGGATATAGTTGATTTTGGAACGCTATCAGAATATACGATCAGAAGGATAGTNGATATGGAGAAATTAAAGGGTGCTGACAAAATTTTTAAAGAGATGAAAATTCTTAAGGAAGAGCTAAAGGAAGATTATCTAGAGAAAGAAAAGGANAGATTGAAGTTGTTAAAAAAAGAGATAATTATCGCAATAGAAAACAGAAAGGAATCTTAAAATATGGAAATTGTAGANTCTTTAATAGANGATTTTAGCAATGATAAACTAAGAAAATTATTGGACAGAAATGACTTGTTTANGCCTAATGATGAGGATCTAGATTACTTTNAATTTNAAGNCTTTGAAAACATAAAAAATCTGGGGANTATAGATCTTGAAGATGATTACAGATTTGGACTTTTTTCTGCTAAAGTAAAAGCTAATCTTAGTGAAAGATNTGGNAAAAAAGANCAGTTTAAATTAGCAAAGAAGATTATCATAGATAGAGATTTACAAGTAGCCATATTTGCATTTTACGATGATAATGGTAAGTTTAGGCTCTCTCTCATATACAGGGAATACTTAGGTACAAAAAGCGAATATAGTCCCTATAAAAGATTTACATTCTATGTGGATAAATCCCGAACAAACAAGACCTTTAAAAGTCAGATCGGAAAATGCAATTTTAAAAGCTTTCAAGAGATAAAGGATGCATTCTCCGTAGAGCCAGTTACAAAAGAATTTTACAATGAGATTCAGAGTTGGTATTTCTGGGCTAGAGCTAATAACGAAGTCTACTTTCCAAATGACATTAAAATTTCTGATAATCCTGAAAAGGACAAAGAAATAAGAAATTCTGAAAATCTTATAAGATTAATAACAAGGGTTATATTTATCTGGTTTTTGAAAGAGAAGGATTTAGTACCTGAAATTCTCTTTTCAAAGGATAAATTGAAAGAGATTGTCAAAGACTTTTTGCAAGGTGGTTCGTGTAACTATTACAACGCAATCTTACAAAATCTATTTTTTGCAACGTTAAACTGCGAGATATCTAAAAGAGGTTTTGCCAGCAATGAAGGATTTATAAAAGATAGATCTACTTACGGAGTAAAGACTCTTTATAGATATCTAGATAAGTTTCTTATAGACCAAAATGAAGTGCTAGAACTTTTTAAATCTGTGCCATTCTTAAACGGTGGCCTATTTGACTGTCTGGACAAAGAAGATGAAAATAATAGGGTTGTTTATGTTGATGGGTTTTCCAGAAATGAAAAAAAGGCTGCAAAGATACCGGATTATCTTTTCTTTCACGAAGAAGAGAGAATAGACTATACAAAATATTTGCCATCTGGCAAGAAGGTTGTAAGAGGGCTTTTTGACATATTAGGCACGTATAACTTTACGGTAGATGAGAATACCCCATTCGATCAGGAGATAGCGCTTGACCCAGAACTTTTGGGAAAGGTATTTGAAAATCTTTTGGCAGAGTATAACCCTGAGACATCTACTACTGCAAGAAAGGCTACAGGAAGCTATTATACCCCCAGAGAAATAGTAGACTATATGGTAGAAGAAAGCCTTGTTCAGCTAATGAGTTCAAGGTTTTC
>JGI24721J26819_10005342_pt1 | contig 12863 bp, 16 predicted proteins | sample YelNatPaOPGAMG01_FD_26819 | JGI IMG/M metagenome (IMG submission 26819)
GGCCCCACGCCGTGCCGCCTCGAGCGCAAGTGAGCGTCCGATGCCCGACGAAGCGCCGGTAATCCACACAACCTTGCCCGAAAGTGACCAGCTCATGATATCGACAGGATATGGCAGCTCCCTGGTGAGGTCAAGGCAGAGCCGTACAGCGCAATATGCTTGAAAAATGACGGGCAGGGATTGACGCACTCTATAATATGCATTATCTTGCATGTCAAATATGCATAAATTAGCATATATAGCCCGAATCCGAACATATGGATTACTCGCGTAGAGGGAGGAACAAACATATGTCTGCAAAAATCGAACTCTTCGATCCGCCTATGTGCTGCCCCGGCGGCTTGTGTGGACCGGCAATAGATCCTGCGCTTCTGGATCTCAACGAAGCGATCCTCAAGCTGAAGATGGTTACTTCGAATTACACTTTGAACTGGAAGTCTGCTTTCAGCCCCTCCTTAAGGGCATTCGTCGCTGTGCCGTCGGTAGTGGCCTTGGTCAGCAATTGCTGAAGTTTGTCTTTGGGAGCGGGGCTTTTTACGCTAATCGTGCAATGAATCTGTTCCAATCCCAGAGGGTCGTTGCGTTTTTGAGCGGTAAAGTCGATTCGCACGTCATCGATCTGAATGGATTCTGCCTGAGCCACCTTGTTGATATTCGACATGATGCAGGCGCCATATGCTGCGATCACTGCTTCCGGTGGCGTAAGGCCTAATTCCGGCTCGTTTCCTACAAGTGACATTCGCAAGGTGCTTCCGTGGGTTGAAGCAACCGCGATTTTCCCATTTTCGCGGCTCAGCGAAATTTCATACTTCTTGTTCTGGGGATGTTCGTTCATGTGGTTTCTCCTAATGTTGCAATGTTGCAAATATATAAAATAATTATATAAAAACTCATTCTAGTAGTCAAGTATTCAAAGCATTCTCGGCTACCGGCTGTTCGATGTGGTGCCTGCGCGTCATTAGGCTTTCGGGGAAATAATCTGGAAAGCTGCCAAATCGCCGCGGGAATGACTGCAATCAGATGACATGCTGCCATCGCAATGGTGATTGCAGTTGCAGAACGAACTTGTATTTCGCTTTAAGCTGCCAATAGAGCGTTTCAATGCGATGAGCTCTGCTCGGGTGCTCTCTTCCACGAGCCGTTAACGGGAATTGCTTTGCGAAGCGTGGATAGAACTGTGCTATTCCGTTCCGCGATTGAAAGCAGGCGTTCTATTTTTTCATTCTCGGCTGAAGATTGGATTGATATGACATAACTGACCGAAATCAGTTGCGGCGGCATTCTCTGGCGAATGCCGCTCACCTCGACCGATACGGCTCCGACGGGTACGTGGCTATTTTTTGCGACCAATAGAAAGGAACTGGTGATGCATCCCGCGACCGCCGAAAGGAGGGTTTCGGCGGGATTGAAACCCGTGCTAGGATCGCCACTCGTGGTCCCCAATTCCAGAGTAAAATCCCGTACCTTTACGGTTGATCGTGGGCTGTTTTCTGCTCTGTAAAGATTCACCTTATATGTTTGATATTCGGGTTGTTCCATCGCTTTACTCCTTGGAGGATGCTATCTCCTTCTTGAACAGTCCCTTCATCTTTATTGCAGCGTTGACCAGCAGAATCATGACGGGCACTTCGACGAGCGGGCCTATAACCGTGGCGAAAGCTTCCCCCGAGCTGATTCCGAAGATGCCGATTGCTACAGCGATGGCNAGTTCAAAATCGTTGCTCCCTGCAGTNAATGCCAGNGAAATCGTCTGTCGGTAATTCGCGCCCATCGCCTTGCCGATGAAAAAGGTTACGAACCACATGACCACGAAGTAGAGCGAGAGTGGAATCGCGACAATGAGCACGTCCAGCGGCTGCTTGACTATGAATTCGCCCTTGAGCGAGAACATGACGACGATGGTGAAGAGCAGGGCGATCAGGGTGAGCGGACTAATCTTCGGAATGAATTTTGTTTCGTACCACTCGCTGCCTTTGATTTTCTGCAGTACATATCTCGTTCCCATGCCGCCAAAAAATGGAATGCCGAGATATATCAGGACGGTTTTTGCAGATTCCCACATCGAAATGTTGACCTGGATCCCATTGGCGAGCCCAAGCACATTGAGAAGCACGGTAATGAAGAACCAGATATAGATTGCATAGAAGAGCACTTGGGCGATTGCATTGAACGCAACGAGACCGACACCGAGCTCCCTGTCACCTCCTGCAAGATCGTTCCACACAATGACCATTGCGATACACCGGGCAAGTCCTACGAGAATGACACCTATCATATATTCAGGATGCGCCCGCAGGAAAATGACCGCGAGCCCGAACATGACAAAGGGCCCCACTAGCCAGTTCTGGATGAGCGCCAGTGCAAGGAGTTTTTTATTCTTGAATACTTCTCCCATCTTCTCATATTTTACCTTCGCGAGCGGAGGATACATCATGAGAATGAGGCCGACTGCGATGGGGATCGTTGTGGTGCCGATGCTCATGGCGCTGATAAATTGCCCGAATCCCGGCCAGAAGTAGCCGATCGCAATACCCGCTCCGATGGCCAGAAAAATCCACAATGTCAAGTAACGGTCGACAAACGAAAGTTTTCTTGTNCCTTCCATGTTTTTCCCTTGGTGAGCATTATTCAGAATGACGCAGGAAACCGGTTATGTGCGCATTCCTGGCGACGTATAGCTTGAAATTATCTCGCGGTTGAATTACATATATGCGTTAATAAGCATATATAAATATCGCAAGAACGTCAAGATTTCGGCGCGGGTTTTTTGATGCCGGCCGAGCCCTTTTCGTCTTCGAATCCCACCACACATTTGCCATTGAATCGAAGGGCGAGGCGGTCTCGGAGCCTGTTGAATTCGGTTTGGTATTTCTCGACTGGCATGGCTTTTTTGATAATCTCAGCCAGCATCTGATTGACGGGGTCGTTGTCATTGAAGTAGTGGTAGGCCCAGGTTCCGATTTTCTGGAACTGCACAAGGCCTGCTTGTTTGAGTACGCTCAGATGGCGAGAAACTTGATATTGCGGAATTCCGAGAATAGTGACGATTTCGCATACGCAGAGGCTCTGCTGTTCCTCGAGCATAAGGCGGAGCATGAGGAGCCGAGTGGGATCTGAAAGGGCTTTGAATAGTTCGCTCAGTTCCATGCATTGTTCCTTTGTAATTTCGCGGTACAATGTACGAGGGCGATGAAGTGTGCGGCTTCAAGTTTCCCGCGCGTCGACTATTTTCTCGACGACAGGGGTGAGGGCTTGGATGAGGGCGTCTTTTTCGACGCCGGTCACTTTGACTGCGCAGTATGCATTGGTGGGGTCCTCGCCTTCGAATGTCGCGAATGAAACAATATTGCCGCCGGCCTTTGTGATGGCGTTGGAAACCTTTGCAAGCTCGCCTTTTTTCTCGGGCAAAAGCAGGGTGAGCCTGATGCCTTTGTGGCGCGCGCCAAAAAGCTCGATAAAGAGTTTGAAAAGGTCGGTTTCGGTGATAATGCCGACGAGGACATTGCCGCGCATGACAGGCAGGCCTGAAATGCCGTTGTCGGCCATAATTCTCGCGGCTTCTTCTATCGGGAGGTCTTCGTCGACGGTGATCACCTTCCGGGTCATCACTTTTTCGACTTTGAGCTTCGACAGCAGGTAGTGAAGCTCGTAGATGTCGAGCGAGGTCGCAGGCGAGGGGGATGCATGGATGAGGTCGAGGGTTGTGACAATGCCGACGAGCTTGCCTTTGCTGTCGAGCACGGGAAGCCGCTTGATTTTTTCGCGGCGCATAATTGCCTGTGCTTCCGGCACCGTGACATCCGGGGTAATGGTAATGGGATTCCGGGTCATGCGCTGTCCGACTTTCATGGCTTTCCTCCATTGGGCGCGATGTTCGGTCGCTCGGATTGCGGTCTTACACGTTTTGGCTTTGCACGCGTACACCTCGCGACCTTCTCTCTCTAATATACTCCCGATTTTCTATAATCCCAAATATGCCTTGCGCACTTCTTCATTCTCGAGGAGATGCGCGGCGGTGTCGGCCATTTTAATGACGCCGTTCTGGAGCACATATCCCTTGCTCGCGATTTTGAGCGCCATATTGGCATTCTGTTCGACGAGGAGGATCGTTGTTTTGCGCTCTTTGTTGATTCTCTGGATGATTTCGAAAATGCTCTGCACGATTAAGGGTGCGAGGCCCAGAGAAGGTTCATCGAGCAGAAGGAGATGCGGATTGGCCATAAGTGCGCGCGATATCGCGAGCATCTGCTGTTCGCCGCCCGACAAGGTGCCGCCGAGCTGGTTGCGCCTTTCGGCCAGGCGCGGGAATATGGAGAACACTTGTTCCATATCGCGCTGTATGCCTTCTTTGTCGCGGCGAAGGAATGCCCCCATGTCGAGGTTCTCTGACACGGTGAGCTGTGGGAAGATGCGGCGGCCTTCGGGCACCTGGGAAACGCCCAACTGTACAATTTTGTTCGGGCTCAATTTGGTGATGTCCTGACCCCTGAGCAGAATTTCTCCGCTGCGCACGGGCGTAATGCCGCAGATGCTCATGAGGGTGGTGGTCTTGCCTGCACCGTTTGCGCCGATAAGGGTGACGATTTCGCCTTCCTCTACCGAGATCGATATGCTTTTCAAGGCATGGATGTTGCCGTAGAAAGTGCTCACATTCTTCAGTTCCAGCAGTGCCATGTTATTCTCCTAAATATGCCTTGATGACATCGGGGTTTCGCTTGATCTCGTGCGGCGTGCCTTCGGCGATGAGGCGTCCGTAATCGAGGACATAGATGCGTTCGCTTACGTTCATCACGAGGCTCATGTCATGCTCGATGAGCAGAATGGTGATGTGCTCCTGGTCGCGGATAATGTTGATCGTCTCTTCGAGTTCTTTGGTTTCCTGGGCATTCATTCCCGCGACAGGCTCGTCGAGGAGGAGCAAAAAGGGGTCTGTTGCAAGGGCCCGGGCAATTTCGAGGCGGCGCTGTTCTCCATATGGCAGGTTGCTTGCGGTCTCGTTGATATACATGTCGAGCTTGAGCTTCTTGAGGATGAGGTAGCTTTCTTCGATGACGCGCTGTTCTTCTTCTTTTGTGGCAGCATCGCGCACAATCGCTTTGAAGATGCCTGCTTTGAGGGAATTGTGCCGGCCTATCATGACATTTTCCAGCACGGTCATGTTGTTGAAAAGGCGAATGTTCTGGAATGTACGCGCAAGGCCTTTATGGTTGATGATGTCAGGCTTGAGACCATGGATGTGCTCGATCTGGCCATTTCTGTTGCGGATGGCGATAGTTCCCTCGGTGGGCTTGTACACGCCGGTGATGCAGTTGAAAATGGTGGTTTTGCCGGCGCCGTTCGGCCCGATGAGCGCGGCGATTTCGCCTTTGTCGATGTGCATGGAGACGCCATCGATTGCGCGCAAGCCTCCGAATGCCATCGAAAGATTTTCGATTTCGAGTATCGATTGTTTTGATTGGGGCTGTTGAGTACTCATTTGGCGAGTTCCTTTTCGCTGAAGGTATACTGCTTTCTCTTGCGGGGAATCAGGCCATCTGGCTTGAATATGATGACCAGAATCATTGCAATGCCGTAAATGAGCATTCGATACTGCGCAAGGGCACGGAAATACTCGGGCAAAAGTTTGAGAAGGATTGCGCCGCCGATAGCGCCCGGAATGGAACCCGTGCCTCCTATGACCACGGCCATAAGGATGATAATCGATTCCCAGAGGGTAAAGCTGTCGGGGTTGATGTAGGTCGTCTGCGCGGCCATGACTACCCCGGCGATGCCTGCCCAGAATGCCCCGAGCGCGAAGGTGATCAGCTTGTTCTTGACAAGATTGATACCCATCGCCTGGCATGCAATTTCATCTTCGCGCATGGCTTCCAGCGCGCGTCCCACTTTGGAGTCCTCGATTCGCCGCACGACGAAGATGGTAATTGCGACCAGCACAATGGCGATAAAGTAAATATATGTCGCCGCTTTTTGCGGCGTAAGCTTCATATTGAATAGCCAGGGGCGCGGAATCAGGCTGATCCCCGTTGCCCCTCCAGTGAGATCGCCGGAATTCTGCATAACCATGCGGAATATTTCGCCGAATGCGAGGGTAATGATGGCAAGATAATCGCCGCGAAGCCTCAGGACCGGCAGACTAAGAAGAATGCCGAATAGCGTTGCGATAATGCCGGCAAGCGGCAGGGAGATCCAGAACAGCCAGCCTGGGTCGATGCCTGCAGCGATAAAAGATTGACCGACATATTTCCACAGAAGGCCGTATGTATACGCTCCCACACCGAAAAATGCCGCATATCCAAGATTCAGAAGGCCTCCGAGCCCGACGACGATATTCAGGCCAAGCGCGAGAATGATATAAATGAATGCCGTAATCATGATGTTGGTGTGGTACATGCCGAAGAGGAAGGGATAGGCTATTGCAAACGCCAGCAGGATGATGAGCGCTCCCCTGCGTACTCCTGTGATGCTGAGATACTGTGACGTGAGCGACCCGATTTTGGCCAGGGAGCCTCCCGCACGATTGGTATTGCTGCGCCTCTCGTTCCATTCCAGCGCTAAACGCCACAAGAGCGAGAGCACGAAGGCGCCAATTCCCACGAGCGGCAGCATGTTCCAGCGGAACTGGACTTGCGCGACGCCTTTCGAGACATTCACCTTCATCACCATGAGCGGGAAGAGAAGCACTATGAACCATAGTGCAATGAGGAAGGATTTTCCGATATCTGCCAAAAGTGAACGTGATTTCATAGGTTACACCTTCTGTCTCTGGGTTCTGCCGAGAATGCCATCGGGCTTGATGAGGAGAATCACGATTAGAATGACAAAGGCAAATGCATCTTCATAATCGCTGGAAATGTAGCCAGTACCAAGACTTTCCGTCCATCCCAGGATAAAGCTTCCGAGCACTGCACCCGGAATGCTCCCGATGCCCCCCAGTACGGCGGCCACAAATGCTTTGATACCTGCGACAAATCCTATGTAATAGTTGATTTGCCCCATGTAGGAGCAGATCAGCACGCCGCCAATCGCCGCCAGGCTCGAACCGATGATAAACGTCACCGAAATGACCTGATTGACATCGACGCCGACAAGCTGGGCCATGTGCATGTCCTGCGCAGTTGCCCGCATGGCCTTGCCTATTCTGGTAATTTGATGAGGAAGGTAAGGAAGACCATGATAACGGCGGTGACGCCCAGAATAATCAGTTGCGTAGAATTTATGTATTCTTTATATGGCTGAAGCCACGAAAATTCCGGAAGATATGAGGGGAAGGGCATGAATTTTTCTGTCTGTGCGAGCAGCACGAAATTCTGCAGTACGATCGAAACGCCGATTGCGCTGATGAGCGCCGAAAGCCGGGGTTTGCCCCGAAGCGGGCGGTAGGCGATCTTTTCGATTGTGTACCCAAATGCCGCCGCATAGAGAATGGAAAGCAGCACCGAAAGAAGCAGAACGAGCCATACCGGCATGCCATTGGAAAAGAAAAAGCCGCCCAGAATAAGTGCGGTAAAGCCGCCGATCATGTAGATTTCGCCGTGCGCGAAGTTAATCAGCTGAATAATACCGTAGACCATGGTATAGCCAAGGGCGATGAGGGCATAAATGCTGCCTTTTGCTGTTCCGCTCAAGAAAAGCTTTAAAAAATACTCCATGTGCTGATCCTTGGGAAGTAAATTCGAAAAAGAAGCCGTTCCGACACGTAGGCCAGAACGGCTTCGAAGAGGCTCGCAGAAAAAAGGCTTACTTCAGTTCTACGAACGCGCCGTTCTTGACCTGATATACGGAGAAGCCAAATCCGATGATATCACCTTTCTGATCGAAACTGATGTGCCCAAGCGGGGTATCGACATAGTTGGATTTGAGCGCGGCTACGATCTTGTTGTAATCGGTTGAGCCTGCTTTTTCGATCGCATTGAGCAGTGCCTGGGTTGCAGCATAGGCATTGAGGAAGAACGCACCGGGTTCAGTGCCGAATGTTTTCTTGTGTTCTTCGATTGCCTTGATAGCGAGTGCATTCGTGGAGGTATCGGTCGGGCCGGTCGCATAGACGCCTTCGGCGTATTTGCCCGCAACCTCGATGAAGGTATTGTCTTTGACGCCGTCATCGGAGATGAAGGGGATATTCATTCCCTTTTCTCTCATCTGCTGAACCAGCTTGGACGCTTCGGGATGATAGCCGCCCCATACGACACCGTCGACTTTTGCATTGCCGATTTTGTTGACTACCGCGGAATAATCCGGCGCGCCAGGGTTGATGCCTTCGAAGAGTACCACCTGAACGCCATTCTCTTCTGCATATTGCTTTACGAGTTCAGCAAACCCTTTTCCGTAGTCGCCCTTGTCATGGAGCACGGCGATCTTTTTCAGTTTGAGCGTTTTGGTAAGGAAGTTGGCTGCAAGTTTCGCCTGTGCATCGTCCGGTGCGATGGTTCGGAAGAAGTTCGGATATTCACCGCTCTGGGTAAGCGGCGGGTTGGTTGCAGAAGGCGAAATGGTGACAATTTTGGAATCCTTATAGATTCCAAGGGCTGCTTTGGTCGCTCCCGAGCAGATATGCCCGATGACCGCAACGACTTTGGCGCTGACCAGCTTTGATGCCGCATTGGTCGCCAGCTCGGGTTTGCACTGGTCGTCTTCGATGACGAGCTCTACCTTCTGGCCATTGATGCCGCCCTTGTCATTGATATTTTGGACGACGAGCTTTGCCGCATTGACGCTCGGCAGGCCATAGGATGCCAGGTCTCCGGTATGTGCGCCAGCGACGCCGATTTTGATTGTCGGGGCTGCAAATGCATTGAGAGCGCCCGAGAACACCATCAATCCTGCCAGGGCGAACACCGCAAGCAGCATGTACGTACGCTTCATCGAGTATTCCTCCTTCCGCATATATAGAATATGCGTATAAATAATGAATGAAGCTAATTTCGAAAGAGGATAGCTGGACTGTGGATGCATGTCAAGGTGTTACTACTAAAAGTATTGTAATTCTGCGTTTTGCATATTGACCAAATTGAGCGATACCGTTAGAATGGGTGCAACGTTACTACAAATAGTAACAAAATCGAACAGAGCCGTTGTATTCGAGCCTGTCTACCGACATGAGGAGGTTGTATGCGTCGCACAAGGATGGTCTTTGCTATTCTTGCTATCATCGGTATGGTGCTGGTTTCGTGTGCTCCAAAAAGCGCAAAGTTGATTGGAGTTGCCAAATTTGTTTCTCACCCGGCGCTCGATGCGATCGAGAAAGGGATTGTCGATGAGCTTTCGAAATCCAAGCCCGATTATAAAATCGATCTGCAGAACGCGAATGCGGATATGAACACCGCTGCCCAGATTGCCCAGCGCTTCAAACAGGAAAGAGTCGCGCTTGCCGTGGGCATTGCAACTCCGACCGCGCAGGCGCTGGCGAATCAGATAAAAGACAGGCCTGTCATCTATTCCGCGGTCACCGATCCGGTATCGGCAGGGCTTGTCTCGAGCTGGGACAAAGGTGGGGCGAATATCACCGGTACCAGCGACATGACCCCAGTGCGCGAACAGCTCGATCTCTTGCGTTCGCTTAAGGATGTAAAGCGGGTTGGAAATATCTATTCGTCGGGCGAGGCGAATTCGGTGGCCATTGCCGCGATTGTCAAGCAGTACTGTCAGGAGAAAGGCCTTGAGTATGTCGAATCGACCATTACGAATTCATCCGAGGCGAGGCAGGCGATTCTTTCGATTGCGAACCGGATTGACGGCCTGTACCTGGGCAATGACAATACGGTGTTCTCAGCCTTGAGCGGCATTGCAGAAGTCGCGCTGGAAAAGAAAATTCCGGTAGTGACTGCCGACCCGTCCTCGGCTGAGACGATTCCAGTGCTCGCCGCGCTCGGCTACGACTATTACCGAATGGGCGTGGCGACCGGCAAGATTGTCGTGCGTGTCCTGAATGGAGAGAAGACCGCCGACATCCCCGCGCTTCTGCCCAAGGACAGCGAGGACATGAGTTTTGTGCTCAATCTCGATACGGCAAAGAAAATCGGCATTTCTGTGCCCCAGGCTTTGGTGGACAAGGCAAAGGTAATCATCAGCAATGGCCAGATAACCCGGAAATAATCGATGGTTGAAGGAATACTCGTCGAAGGGCTCATTTACAGCATTCTGGCGCTCGGAGTCTTTGTAAGCTTTCGGGTTCTGGATTTTCCGGACCTGACGGTCGAGGGGTCCTTTCCGGCGGGGGCTGCGGCTGGCGCAGTGGTNGCGCAGGCAGCNAGCGCCTCGCCGCTGCCNTTTGTGCATGCGCTGGCAGTGCCTGCCGGGCTCCTGGCNGGCTTTTTTGCGGGCGGCCTTGCCGGATTTGTGACGGCGGTGGTGCATCATAGGCTCAAGGTTCCGCCCCTCCTTGCNGGTATCGTCACCATGACCGGATTTTATTCGATCAATCTCAGGATTCTGGGCGGCAAGCCCAACCTGCCGCTTATCACCAATAATCCCATGCTCGCGCAGGCGAGGTCCTTCCTGAGTGGTCTGCTTTCGCCAGAGGAAGCGCTGCTGGCGTCGTGTGTGCTCGTGTGTTTGGTGCTGTTCGGCTTGCTCGATCTCTTTTTTCATACTGAAATCGGCATTGCGATGGGCGCGCTCGGCGACAACGAGAATGCGGTCATTCAGGCGGGTATTCAGCCAAACCGCCTCAGGACCTGGGGCATCATGCTGGCGAATGCACTGCCCGGCCTGTCTGGCGCGATGGCAGCAGCCTACCAGGGCTTTGCCGATGTCAATCTGGGGCAGGGCGTTGTTGCTGCGGGACTCGCGACCGTGATGCTTGGCGAGCTTGTGGTGCATTCGCAATTTATAGGTGTCCAGCTTGCGCGCGTTTTCCTTGGCTCCATCATTTTCCGCGCACTTATGTATGCCGCCCGCTCCTGGGGGTATGTTGCCGGCATCACACCGAACGACCTGCGGCTGCTCACGGCGCTGCTCATTATCGCGTCTGTCGCCATCTCGCGGTACGGGAGGAAACAACGATGATCAGCGTGCACGATATACTCGTACGCTTTAGCCTGGGAGGCGGGGCGGAGCATACGGTGCTCCGCAATCTCTCGCTCGAAGTCCAGCGCGGGCAGACTGTATCGATCATCGGTTCGAATGGAGCGGGGAAAAGCACCCTCCTCAATGCGATTGCGGGGACGGTACCGATTCAGGCAGGAACAATCTTCCTCGATGGCCAGGATGTAACCGCTCTTCCGGAATGGGAACGCGCAATTCATGTGGGGCGTGTGCGGCAAGATCCGCTGGCCGGCACGGCGGGCGACATGACGGTGCTGGACAACCTTGCGCTCGCGGCGCGTAAAGGGCCGCGCAGGTTCCGCATTGCTACGCCGCCTAAATTTGCGCGCCAGATGGCCGAGCGGGTTGCTGAGCTCGGCATGGGGCTCGAACACAGGCTGCACGAAAATGTATCGAGGCTGTCGGGCGGCCAGCGCCAGGCGCTCACCTGCTCATGGCGGTGCTCTCGCGCCCCTCGGTCCTCCTCCTCGACGAGCATACCGCCGCCCTCGACCCTGCAAATGCCGAGATTGTCGGCGAACTCACGCGCCGCTTCATCGAAGAATTTCAGCTCACCGCTCTCATTGTGACGCACGACATGAAGCGTGCCCTCGATCAGGCGAGCAGGGTAGTCATGATGCATGAAGGCAGCATTATCGCCGACTTGAGCGGTCCCGAAAAGGAGCGCATGGATGTGCCTGGCCTTGTGCAGCTTTTCAAGCAGGCGCGCGGCGCAGAATACGCCGAGGACAGGGATTTGTTGAGTTGATCGGGGGGAAGAAGACAAAAGATAAATCTGACCGGCTATTTAGGGATTCTTGAAAAACATCTAAAATATTGTATAATATGATATTATATGCTATGCGGAGCTCATAAAGTGCACGGAAAATCGCAAGGATGCCCAAAAAACCGTGCACTTGAAAGGCTCGCGATGTACCGGATACCGGAAAAAGAAGCCGAATTCGAGAAATTCGATATGGTCTTCGGAGGCAAGCTCAACCGACAGAATCGCTGGGTAGTGCTTGCCGACCTCATTCCCTGAGAAGAAGTAGAAACGCGTTATGTGTCGCTCTTTGTCGCAAACAATGGATGGCCGGCCTTTTCGGTGCGGATTGCGTGAGGCGCATTTATCATCGAAACGCACAAGCAAGAGCCTGAGCATCAGGATGACAACCATGATGTCGGCGATCCTCCCGTTTCTTTAGAATCAGAAGCAAAGAACAAAGGCACGCTGATTGTCAATGCAACCTGTGCGCCGGAGAATATGCGCTTTCCGAACGATGTGAGTCTTTTGGACGAATCACGAAGAAAAACAGAGAAGATCATCGATGCGCTCCACGAGCAGGCACCGGCGGAGTATGCAAAACCACGGACCTACCGCACGCGGGCGCGGAAAGAATTTTTAACCTTCATACGCAACCGCAAGCCACGGGAGACGACGATACGAAACGCGATAAGAAAGCAGCTGCAGTATGTGGAACGGAACCTGCGGATTATCAGTGACTATAGAGAGAAAGTAGGATGCATTTGCCTGACACGAAAGCAGTATCGAGATCTTGTGGTCATCTCTGAACTTGCACGGCAGCAGCGAGAATTATACCGCCGCAAGAGCCATTCACTTGCAGGAAGGATTGTGAGCATTGCAAAACCCCATGTACGGCCGATTGCCCGAGGCAAGGCGCGCGGCATGTATGAGTTTGGCGCGAAGCTGTCGGTGAGCCTGGTAGATGGCTTTGCAGAGGTACACAGACTGTCGTGGGAAAGCTACAACGAGAGTCAGGACTTGCAAGGGCAGATAGAAGCGTACCGTCAGCGATACGGAAGGTACCCTGAAGTAGTCT
>JGI24721J26819_10005348_pt1 | contig 12855 bp, 14 predicted proteins | sample YelNatPaOPGAMG01_FD_26819 | JGI IMG/M metagenome (IMG submission 26819)
CGATCGTTTAACCAATGTAAAATCTAAATCTAAAGAGGTTCTAGGTGAACCATAAAAAAGTCTTAATGCAGTACCTCCCTGCAGAACGTAAAAGTCTTCAACTTCAAGGTGAGCAACAGCGTAAATTATGAGTTTTTGAAAAATTTCTCTAATGTAATTGAGAGGATCAAGGTTCATTGCTCTAGCTTTCCTGATGAGTGCCTCCATTGATTTTTTCTAGTTTCTTTCATAAAAACTAAGATAAAAATGTTTCCATTGTTTAACAAATTTGTTAAACAGTAGGAACAATCTAAAAAAGTAAGGACTAACAAAAGAATAACAGAGTTTCTGGAACGCATAGAGTCTGTAGCAGTTTAAAAATAAAAGACCTTAAGTTAACAGAGCATTCAATCCCTTATTACTAAGTTTTTACGTTAGCTATTTATTTCGTTTTTCAAAATTCTCTGAAGCTACAAAAACTGGAAGCTTTGAAAGGAAGATCAAATCTTCGTTCTTGTACCAGGAGCCTTCTTTCCATATTGCAGCCTTACACACAATCTTACCTTCAGCTCTTTGAACTAATTTTTCTAAGGCTTTAATAGTCCCTCCAGTAGAAATAACGTCGTCCAGTATGCAAACCCTTTTTCCCTTAACTAGGTCTATATCATCATCAGCTAAAACAAGTTTTTGCTCTTCCGTAGTTGTTATAGAACTTACGGATTCAACTAAATACTTTTTCATGTAAGCTTTCAAACTTTTTCTAGCTACAACAAATTTCTTATGTCCTAAGTTTTTTGAAACTTCGTAGGCAAGAGCTATTGCCTTTGCTTCAGGCGTTACAACTATGCTAGGAGAAAACTGCTTAATTTTGCTAGATAATGCTTTTGCAACTTTTTCTATGAATTCGACGTCACCAAGTATAAGCTCAGCGTCAGATGCTATAAAAGTACCTGGACTAACTTCAACTATTGGAAGACTTCTTTTTAAGCCCTCAACTTCAATTTCGTAATGACTTTGACCTCTATAAACTAAAATTTCCTCCAAAGTAAATCACCTCAAGAGAAATACTGTAACTAGACCAACGAGGACAACAACAACCAAGATCATAACATCAACTTCACTTAGTTTAAGATTTGAGTACCTTATCTTGTTGTTCAAGTTAAAAGCCTTTAGCTCCATTGCAAGAGAAAGTTTTTCAGCACCTTCAACGCTTCTCACCAAGAGTGGAATTAGAATTGGGATATGGTTTCTTATTCTCTTAATTAATGAACCCCTATCAAGTTCTAAGCCTCTAGAAGTCTGAGCTTCCTTTATAGAAACAAACTCCCTAGACACAACATCAACTTCTCTTAAAGATAGCCCGAGTAAGAAAACTAAGCTCTTAGGAGAGTGAAAAGCATTTAGTCCCCTTATCATTTCTTCTGGAGTTGTTGTAAATATAAAAGTCATCGATATGGTTAAAAACAGAAAGAGTCTTATGCTCATAAATGCACCGTTTAGTACACTTATACTCTCACCCTTAGCATAAAACAACGAAAAACCTGAAAAGAACGTCCAAAGTAAAAAAGCAACAGCTAGCATTGGAATAAAGATGACCAATTTTTTCACCACTTTCTTTAGAACTCCACTTAGAGCTGAAATTGTTAAGCACAAAGCTATTAAAACAAAAGCAGAAGGTATATTGTTGAGAAAGAAAGAAAAGGTAAAGAGTAAGAAGAATATAGTAAGCTTAACTCTGGGATCTATGCTTAGATTGTTCATAGTACATCCCTCACGAAGGCTTTTTGCTGAATACAACTTGGGGGCTCCAGCTCAAACTTTTCTAATGTGCTTTCATCTAGAAGAACTTCGCTTGGAATAGCATGTATAGCGAGCATACCTTCATACATTATAAGAACTTCGTCAGCTACACTTAATGCAAAGTCAGAATCGTGCGTTACAACCACAATAGTCTTTCCTTCTTCTTTTAGACTCTTAATGAGGTTGCTTATGAGTTTTAAGGTTACTTCATCTTGCCCTGTAGTAGGCTCATCTAGAATGAGAAGCTTTGGCTTCATGGCAAGCGCGGAAGCTATACTTAACCTAACCTTTTCGCCTGTGCTTAAGGCAAGAGGTGAACTTAGACTCTTTTCTTTTAGTTTAAGAACTTCTAAAGCCTCGTATGCATAGCTTAGAGGAAGACCTAAGTTCTTGCAACCAAACGCAGCCTCCTCTGCAACAGAGTCGAAGGTTATTTGCTTTTCAGGATCTTGGAAGACTATAGCAACATGCCTAGCAAGTTCAGCTACACTATGCTTTCTTGTGTCTTTTCCAAGAACAAGAACTTTCCCTTTTTTGGGCTTTATTAGGCCGTTGATTAATTTTATCAAGGTTGTCTTTCCAGAGCCATTAGATCCCATGATAGCATAAACCTTACCTGATTTTAAGCTGAGTGATACATCCTTTATTGAAAAATCATCGTCTTCGTACTTAAACCATACGTTCTGTAGTTCTACTATGGGCTCTTCCTTTCCCTCAAAATTTTTCTCTTGCCTTTTTATAGGCCTATGTTCGTAGTTTAAGTTATTGTTTTGCTCATCATTAAGTCTTATAACTTTGTCAAGACAAGCTTCTAACCCTTTTATACGTCTCGTAAGCAATATGACACCAACGTTGTGTTCTTTTAGTACNTCTACAATTTCCACTAGGCTCCTAATACCCTTCCAATCTAAGTTTGAAGTTGGTTCATCCATAACTAAAAATTTTGGGTTCATAGCTACCGTAGAAGCTATTNCAAGNCTTTGCTTTAGTCCACCAGAAAGGTTTCTCGTAAGCTTTTTCCTGTACTTTTCTAGACCAAGAACTTTTAGGACGAATTCCACTCTATTTTTAATTTCATCTTCTTCTAACCCAAGATTTTCAAGACCAAACCTTATGTCTTCTTCAACACTTAATCCAAAGATTTGAGCTTCGTAGCTTTGCATAACTATGTTGATATCTTTTATAAGCTCGGAAGGTCTTTTCCCAAGGATNTTCTTCTTGTTTAGTAAAATTTCACCGGTAACTTTTGCTTGAACTATATTTGGGATGATGCCAGTAAGGCAGTAAGCTAAAGTTGTTTTTCCAGATCCGCTTTGACCAACTACGGCTAACGCTTCTCCTCCTCTTAAAGAAAAAGAGAAGTTNCTAAAAATGGGTTTATCGTCATAACTGCAACAAAGATTGCTTACTGAAAGTAAGCTTACAGCCTCCATTTGATTAGTTTCCTCCTAATGAATATAGGAGCAACAGCTCTTAAGATGATTGGAGTTCCTATTAGTATAGGAGGCAAGTCACTTAACGAAAGCATTACTAAAGCAGGTACAAAAGGCGCAGCACCAACTAGTTCAAAGCCTACTGCAACTATTGGAACCATTATGATTCCAGAGATAAGTGAGGCTAATGTAGCTTTCAGTAAACCTTTTAGGCTTAGCGCATCTTCTGGTTTTGCAAATAAGCCCGGAATTAGCCCAGTAAGACCTACTCCAATTAAATCAAAAACTGGAGTTGCAGGATTAAAGTAGCCACCAAGTATAGCCCATAATGTATTTCCTACAGCACCAGAGATGAAACCTAATACTGGGCCATAGAGAACTCCAAAGACGCAAGGAAGAAATGCAAGAATTCTCCAGTGTATTGCACCAGGTATCAGAGGAATGGGAGCAGTTAGCAAGAAACCTACTCCAGTTATAGCTGAGAAGACAGCGGCATAAGCTAAAGCAACTTGAGCACCTGGTTTTGGAAGTTTTTCAACTTTTGCTTCGTCTTGCTTGCTGTTCATTGCAAACGCCGGCTCCTGCTACTTAAATTTAAGCTTAGATACCTAGAACTAGTAAAAATTAACATACTTATGTAAAAGTTTCGACCGTTCAGTCTTACAAAAGCTTTTAAGCAAAAATAAAGAGTAAAAAGGAATGATGCAAAATGGCGAACTTCGAAGATTTAATCAAAAGAGGATTAGAGGCTTTTCCTGACTTAAAGAAAATCGAAGAACTTAAAAAAGTTCTTGTTGTCCAACCACATGCAGACGATGCAGATGTTGGAATTGGGGGTACAATAGCAAAACTAGTCGACAATGGATGCGAAGTTACATATTTAACTTTAACTGATGATAGATGTGGAACTTCAGATCCTTCAATGCTACCTGAAACATTAGTAAAGATAAGAATGCAAGAACAAGAAGAAGCTGCGAAAGTCTTAGGTGTGAAGGAAGTAATCTGGCTTGGATACCACGACAGCGAACTTTATCCAAGTTTAGAATTAAGAGAAAAAATAATAAGAGTGATAAGGGAAAGAAAACCAGAAGCCATCTTTACTGTTGACCCTTGGTTAATGTATGAAGCTCACCCAGACCACAGAACTACTGGAATAATGGCGGCAGAAGCGTTTATGTTTAGTGGCTTGCCAAACGTTAACAGAAAACATTTGGAAGAAGGTCTTGAACCACATACAGCAGAGTATATAGCCTTTTTTGTAACTTCAAAGCCAAACACGTATGTAGACATAACTAATTATTTGGATAAAAAGCTAGAAGCTGTAAAGAAGCACAAGTCGCAGTTTGGATACGCATGGAGCTTTTTTGAATCTTATATAAGATATCAGGGAAGAAGGTATGGAAAACAAATAAATGTTCAGTATGCAGAAGCTTTTAAAGTCATGCCTGGAATTTTTCTGCACTATAACGTTGATGCCAGCGAACTTTGAGCTTCTAAGATTCTAAAAAAGAATTGTGAGGACTAACTTAAAGGAAACCACGTTTTTATAATCTTTCTTTTTATTAAAGCAATTACAAGTACAAAAGAAGGAACAACTGTTAAGAATACATGCAACACATTAAAAACTGCTGTTAGTAGAAGAACAACCAACATGCCTCCGAAGTTCGGGCTTAACTTAATTCCAGTTACTAGGGAAACTGCAAAAGTTGCGTAGGATAAGAAATCAGGCATAAAAACCCATATGACGAAGTAGTTTGCTAAAGTTAACACTGCAACCCTAACTATTGCAGACAATGCAAGAATTGCAACAACGTAAGTCAAAAGTCTAGATTTCATCTTACGACAAATAGCTGTTCCAATCCACGCTCCCACTATAGTTGACAAAACTGATAAAAACTTCAAAAAGGGTCCTATTGGTGCAAAACTTCCAAAGAAGTTTAGTACAATCCAGTACACAAGAGAAGTAAAAACTCCAGGCAAAGGTCCAAGGAGAATGAAGCTGATCATAGTAGGAATTTCTGCTAAGTCGAACTTTAAGTAAGGAACTAAAAGAAAGGGGAAGCTAAGAGGTGCGATAGCCATAACTGCTGCGAGAGCACCAAAGAAAGCAGAGGTAACAACCGTTCTTGTGCGCGAAAGCATACGCTGTTATATTTTTGAGGTTACTTAAATTTTACTAACTTACCAAAAAATAAGTAACTTAATCTTAAGATAAGCGAACTAGGAATGTCAAGCTCTCGCCACCCATAACACCGCATTCTTTATGATTCTTTTTACGTTTTCATTCCTGTACGTTGGATAGGTTTCGTGCCCTGGCCTAAAGTAAAAGACCTTTCCTTTGCCTACCTTCCACGTTAACCCTGACCTAAAGATTGCGCCGTCGGCTTCAAATATGGAAACAAAGACAACATCATCTGGCTTTGGAACTTCAAATGGTTCGCCGTACATCTCTTCCTGTTCTATCACGAAATCTTCAATGCCACTTGCAATAGGATGCTTTCGATTAAACACATGTACATACTCTGGCCTTCCATCTTCTCTCCAGCTTCCTAACTTACATTTTGTCCCCATCAAGGAAATGAATGGTTTTGAGAAGTGCGAAGAATGTAGTGGTATGAAGCCCATTCCGTCGTTCTTAACTCTTTTAACTATTCTACTTACGATTTCGTCTGGAACTTTATCATGTTTTTGATGCCCCCACCATACTAAAACATCTACTCCAAAAAGCGTCCTCTCGCTTAGTCCGAACTCTGAGTCATTAAAGCTTGAAGTGTAAACTTCTACGTTTGGCAACTCTCTTAAGAAGCTGGCAATTTCTCCATTTATTCCGTTTGGGTAAACACTCTTCGGCTCAGTACCTTCAGACCAAACTAAAACCTTAATCTTCCTCTCCATTTTTCTTTCGTCGCCTACGTTTTAAGCTAAGTGAAAATATAAAGGTTTCACAAGAAAATGAACTGAGAAATTAGAAAAACTTATATAACAATGTTATCGAACTTAAAGGCATGAAGATTGTTAACAATTTAGTGGTATGCGATAGCATACTTGATTTAATAGGAAGGACGCCAATGGTAAAAATTAACAAATTAACTAACGAAGGAGATGCGACAGTATTTGCAAAGCTAGAGTGGTACAATGCAGGAGGGTCAGTAAAAGATAGAATGGCCTTGTTCTTAATAGAGTATGCGGAAGCTTCTGGGAAGCTTGATAAGAAAAAGACAATACTTGAAGCAACTTCAGGGAACACGGGAATAGCTTTGGCAATGATAGCTGCTGTAAAGGGATACAAAGTAAAGATAGTAATGCCAGAGTCTGTAAGCGTTGAAAGAAGGAAGATAATAAAAGCTTATGGTGCTGAGCTAGTGCTTTCTCCAGGAGACAAGGGAACAGCTGGCGCGATAGAGCTAAAACAAAAAATTCTAAGAGAAAATCCAGAAAAGTACGTCGACCTTGACCAGTTTAAAGATCCTGCAAACATCTTAGCACACTATCAAACAACTGGAAAGGAAATACTTGAGCAAACAGAAGGGAAGCTTGACATGGTAGTAGTAGGTGTTGGAACAGCAGGAACTGGAGTAGGAACTTCAATGAGGGTAAAAAGTTACAAAAAAGAAATTAAAGTAGTTGGAGTTATACCTAAGCTTGGTGTTAGCATACAAGGAATAAGAAATCCAAGAGAAGAAAATCCAACTCAGCTATTTAGAAGAGAATGGTTCGATGAAATTTATGAGATAAGCTCTGAAGAAATTCCGAAAACTTTTGAAGTAGCCAGAAAGCTTGCAAGAGAAGAAGGAATCTTAGTTGGAATGAGTTCAGCAGCAATTATGTATATTGCTCTTAAGAAAGCTAGAGAAATAGGAAAGGGAAAGACAATAGTTGCTGTACTTCCGGACGGAGGAGAAAAGTACTTGAGCACCTCACTCTATGAAGACTAGCTGTAAACGCCTTTTCGTTTTGCATAGTTTACCATATGAACAAAGTTTTCTGCATTTGTGTTAACTGAAATGTTTGCTGAAGCAGAAAGTATATAGCCTTCCTTTCCTCCTTCTTTTAAGCACCTATCGACTTCTTTTTCAACTTCTTCCTTTGTTCCAAACTCTATTATCCTTGGGTCTACGTTTCCAACTAAGCAAATCTTACTTCCAAACTCTTCTTTTACTTTTTTTAAGCTCATTCCAGCTATTGCATCTATGCCCTGGTATGCGTTGATTCCAGCATCTACAACGTCCTTAAGTAAAGGCATAATGTAGCCATCAGAATGAAGAACTACAAAGGCTCCCTTCTTCTTAAATGCGTTTGCATGTCTTTCTAATGCAGGCTTTACAAACCTTCTAAACATAGCTGGTGACATCCAAGGTCCATTTTGGTTTCCATAGTCGACGCAAAGCTGAATTGCATCTGCACCTTCGTCGATAGCATACTTTCCGTATTCAATTGCTATGTTAGTATGGTAGTTAATCAAAGCTTCAACAGCATCTGGTCTTCTGTAAACCCAAATTAGTACATGCTTAAGCAAGTTTGGATAAGATACTATTGGCCCCCATGTACCGTCTGCATCAAAAGACAAAAACATTTCCTTCTTAACTTCCTTAACTAATCTTCTAAGAACATCGAAAACTCTTGGATCAACTTCAACCTTAGTATTTTTACAAGCCCTTATTACTTCGTCAGGGTCATAGGTTTTTGGTTCATCTAAGTCCCACATGCTGTCTCCAGTCCACTTGTAGCGTCGTCCATCTATTTGCCATGTATGCTCTTCAAGTTTTCTTAAATCTCTTGGAATGCTAGTGTAAGCTCCAATTACACGAATCCAGTCTATGCCTAGTTTCTTGTACAAACTTAAAAGTTCATTTGCTACTTGTTCATTTAACTTATCTATGTTAATTTCTTTTTTTGAAATTACTAAGTTGTAGAAAGCTTCAGGATTAAGAAGCATAACTTCGTCAATGCTTTTTCCTAAGACTACAGAAGAAATTTTTGGAGGAATGTGCATTTCATATATTGGAATTCTGTCGGGTACTGAAAGTTGCATAGCCCTGACTACTCTTTCCCAAGAGTTCATAAAAAATAAAGAAAAAAGAAACCTATATAAAGGTTTATGAGAGTTTAGTCAACTTCTATTAAGTTATATTTTGTAGTACCAAGTCCAAGTTTTTCAGCTGCTTGCACTTGAATGTACGGATCTTTCCCATGGATTATAAGAAACTTGTTGTCTCCAGCCTTAAGGTTATACTTTTCAGCTGTTGAATAAGGTAGGCCTGGAGCCTTATTTATTAAGTCTAGAGTTGCCTGCTCTAAAGCAACTATATCTCTACTAACTGCAATTCCTATGTCTGGAACTATTGGAGTTGGAGACCAGTTTGCGCAATCACAATGCTCAGCAACGTCCATTATGTAGTTTAAGTGTATTGCTTTATCTTTGAACTTCCTAAGAACTGCTGCAACAACATCAGCCATACCTTCTTGAAACTTCCTCGCTCCATCTTCTTCGCTTTCCATACTGTGTAGCTCGTGTCTGTTTTTGGGAGCTGAACAACCTAGGGCAATGTTCTTTATTGCTCCTCCATAACCACTACTTCCATGACCTTTGGCGTGAGCGAAGTTAACTAAGACATCTGCATCATGAACGTTTCCAGCAATTCCAACTTCTTTCAACCTTAAACCATCTTCAAGCTTTACCCACCTTATGTCGTTCTCTCTAATGCCATTTATTGGAATAACTGGAGCACCCATGCTTTCGTAAGTTATTCCGTTCTTAACTGCTGCGTCCAAGTGGCTAATGCCCCATGTGTCGACCAGAAAGGGGACTCCTCCAAATTCTTTTATAGCATCTATTAAGTTCCTTATGAACTGGGGCTTTATTGCTCTAAAACCTCCGGTTTGACCAAAGTGTATCTTTACTGCTACTAAGTCGCCCTTCTTTATAACTTCTCCAAGTCCTGCTTTCTTTGCAGCCCTTATGAACTTAAAGACTAGGCTTGCGTCTTGCTCGTATCTTTTTAATTGAGCTGAGGCAAAGTAGACTTCTGACATAGCGACGTTATGCTAAGGAAGCTTTATTTAAACATTACTACTACTAACAAAGGATAAAGTATTTATTCTGAGTTTGCAACAGTGCGTGGCTCATGCAAGGAACCAAAGAGAAAGTAGTTTTCATAGTAGATAGAAGCATAAGCATGGAGTACGACAATAAGTTCAACGAAGCCGTTGAGGCTATAATTAACTTAATTAACAAGTTTAACATAGGAAGAGCTGGCATTATAGCTTTTGACCACTTAGTCGATGAGCCTCTTCCTCTAAAAGAAGTTACTAGCGTAGATGAGATAAAAGAAGCATTAAAGAAAATTTTCCCAAGAGGAAACACAAACATTTCTAAGGCCATCAAGTTTGCTAATGAACATTATACTTCTACTGATTTTTTCTTGATCTCTGATGGAAGAGCAAACTTAGCTCTCAACGGAAGTGGATCTGAAGGTGAAGAAGTAATACTTAAAGAACTACTGCATATTTCTGGAGAAGTCGTAGAAAAAGGAAACACATTGTCATGTGTTTCAGTAGGAGAAGATTCATTTTTATCCTTTCTTTCTGATATCTCTGCTGCAACATCTGGAAGCTTCTTTGTTTGCAAGGAAATTTTAAAGTTTGAAGAGTTTAAGGTAAAACAAAAGGTTAAAGTTGTTGCACAGCCAATACCAGAAGAGCTTCCAGCTGGGCAACCAACCTGGGCAAAGGAACTTAATACAGCTCACGTAGCTGTAGCTTCAGGAGAACTTTTTAAGTTATACAAAAATTCCAAGCTAACAATTGTTAGAAACGAGAAAAATGGAAGAAGTATTAGAGTTCCGCTTCTTTCGGTGGAAGAAGAAGTTCTAAAAAGTTTTAGAGAAAGGCTACCAAAAAGAGCTGAGAACATTAGAAGAGGAAAAACTATACTCGTAGATGCTTCTGCAAGGAAAGCCTTGGGAGCTAAGCCTGGTGACGAGCTTGTTCTTGAGTTTCTCGAGCTCTAGCTGCTCTTGCTTTCTCAACTAAGAATGGAAGAAGAGATATCACTAAGCCTGCTAAAGACATTACTAAAAACTGAACTAGTAAAGCTTGAGTTTTTGAAGCAAAAAAGTAAGCAATGAATGCACTAGGAGCACCAACTGCAACGTTTAGGGTTCCAACCTTGAAGTTTGGTTTTTCTTCGATGCTTTCTTTTAAGTAAGCGAATCCAACAGCCATTCCAAAGAACGCACCGGTTGTTAAAGCAGCATCCTTTCCACCATAACCTGAGACAAAAGAAATTGCAAAGAAAAACAAAGGCAGAGACACCCAAACGAAACTAACATAGTTTTTGATCTTCTTAACAACTTCTTTTTCAACAAGAAAGCCTAAAAATAAAACTACTGAGCCAAAGAATGCACCGCCCACAACATCAAGCAAACTATGAACCCCTAGCTCGAGCCTTGAGTATGCAACAAGTAGTAATATGAGTACAGCTACTATGAGGAGCAAGACCGAACTGAAGTACAAAGAAAGGTAACCCCAAAATACTGTAGTACCTTGAGTATGACCACTTGGAAATCCATAGCCTTCGACTTGGTACTTCCAAAGCTCTCTTGGAGGCCTTGGAATCTTAAAAAAATCTTTTAAAAAAGCAGATAGCCAGATGTTTGAAAGTTCTATGGTGGCAAGTTTTTTCCCAAGCTTTCTGTTGAATCCTAGGTAAATTATAGTAAGAGCTGCAACGTAAAAGTAGTCACTTCCTAGTTGCGTTATTAGGTACCATAAGAGATCCCATGCATTCACGACAGTTTGTTGAAGCTTATTATTTTAAACTTTTCTTAATGTTCACTAAGAACACCCTAAAAATTTCAAATTTTTGAGGATTTCTTAACTTTTTGTATACTTTAAAGAGAAAATTTTAATAATTGAACTTTAGAGAAAGATACCAGCAAAGATGGGGAGAAACAACGAGGTGGAAGTGAATGCAACAAGATGATGATTCTAGGCTAATTGCGATCATTGAGGCAATAAAAACAGTAGGACCAAGAAATTGTTCATTAATTTCAAGGATGACCGGAATTCCAGTTGAAACTGTAAGGTATAAAATAACTAAGCAGCTAATTAGGAAAGGCATAGCCTTTAGGCCAATCGTTGACTTTGAGCTTATGGGCCTAAGGAGAGCATTCGTGAGGATGAATTTTAATAAGGAAGTTCAAAATAGAGCAACAGAAATACTTGATAACTTGCATCCTTTTGGTTTAACTTACTACGCAAGAACTCTGCCAAATGGAGCTTATGAAACTATGTTTGCTATGCCTTACTACCAAACTAGGCTTTATGAAGTATTCTTTGAAAGGTTAGTTGAAGAAAAGATTCTAAACTCTTTTGAAATTTCACCTCTTGACTATGTACAAAGCGTTAGCCTTAGGCCAGAGTACTACGATTTCAAGAAAGGAGAATGGAAGATAGACTGGGATAATCTTGTTCCAATGGGAATAAGGCTAAGCAATGAAGAAGCCTTTGCTCCTAGTAGAGACCTAGTAAAAGTTGACTTTATTGACTTACTTATAGTTCATGAGATGCAGAGAAATGCATTCTTTAAGATTAACCAACTGCAGAAGAGCTTGAATATAAATTCTAAAACATTAAGATATCATTTTGCATTGCACTTAGTAAAAAATAAAGTAATAGCAGGATACGCTATAACATGGCTAGGTCTTAGACGAGGAAACAGCAACTCAGTAACAGTATTAGTTAAAGTTAAAAATGTTGCACCTTATGAAAAACAAAAACTTGAAGAAATGTCATTAAAAATGCCATTCTCTTGGAACTATGCATACTCCAGTAAAATGAGAACCTTTTTCTTATTCTTATATGTACCCTCAGAATACTTCACACTAACGATTTCAAAAATAACAGACAGTTTAACGAGTTTCAACGAAAGGATAGAAAGCACTCCACTTGATTACAAGAAAGTACGTTCATTTACAATTCCGATAGCGCTCTACGATAGAGAATTAAATGACTGGGTATTCAACGAACCTAAAGCACTTGTTGCAGTTCAAACTATTTTGAGAATACAAAAAGCTAAAAACTTAGGCTATATATAGAAAACTTTAGAGAGGAACTGGTAAGTTAGTGGGACCAGCAAATATAGCAGGTATAACTCCAAAGTAAGCTAGCACAAATGCACCTACTACAATTGCTGCAAATATTAACCTTATTTTCCACTTTGCGTCCATTTTGTTCACCTGAACTTAGCTTTACTAAAGACCCATATTTTAATTTTTGGTTTTTGCACAACCACTTTCTAAAAAGTTTGTGAAAAAGTAAAAAATTGCTTATAAATTAGATGACTAACTATAATTAGTCAATAAGCTAAAGACAATAGAAAAAAGACATCAAAAATTTTTACTACTTTACTTTAGTTTTTAAAGCTTCAATTAACGCAACTGAAATTGCGCCTCCTATCGCTCCTCCAACCATGTGTAGCGCTGTCCAGTANAAAGAAAAGCTAAGGTTTCCAGGGTTCATGAACACATAACCTATTATGNAACCAGCAACTCCCATGGAAGCTGTAGAAATTACAAGTAAGAGCAATTTGCTTCCAAACACTTTGCTGTAACCAATAAGAAATGACAAAAGGTCAAACACT
>JGI24721J26819_10005353_pt1 | contig 12848 bp, 21 predicted proteins | sample YelNatPaOPGAMG01_FD_26819 | JGI IMG/M metagenome (IMG submission 26819)
TTGCCAATTAATGAGCGTAACCAAAGGTGCAACAATCAAACAGGGAAAAGCATCTTTCTCAGTAACTAAATACGCCAATACCTCTACGGTTTTGCCAAGGCCCATCTCATCTGCGACCAAAGCGATCCCCGAAGTTTTAAGCAGAAAATCTAAGCCTTCCTTCTGGAAATCCATCAGAGTCCCAGTGAATCGAGCGTCAACGACTGCTTGACCGATTGCTTGTAGACTGGTTCTGCGCTGCCTTACCCCATGAAGCTCATCAATCCGAGATCGCCACCGCTCCGAATCCTTGATTGTAAGAGGATAACGCATCATCAACCATTCAACGTGCTCGACATTACATAGGTTATCGGGGATTTCGATTTGAGCAGTCTTGTTGGACCAAGCCTCGGGGATGACACGTTTAGCCATCATTGAAGGTTGAGGACCAACTATTCGCCAGTGACCCCTATTCTCTCCATTACGCGCTGCAATGTATTCGAGGGTGCCATAGATTTTGTCAGGCATTTAGACAACATCACAGTTTTTGTTTATCTCGACAAGTTCAACGGGAATTTTGCATTGAGATTTAGCATCGGCGAATAACTGTTTTAGAGGTTTAGAAGCTTTCCAACATACCAATATGATGCCGTCGCAAAAAAAGGAATATCGATCTAGCTGCTCGGCGACGCTTATGGAGCCGATTAATTTTGCTTCGATGATGAATTTGCCAACGGTTAAGTCGAAGCGGTCTTTTCCTTTGACTATCTGACGTTTGACTGGAAAATGCCTTGCTTTAAGATGTTGCTCTATACCTTCCTCAATCTCTCTTTCATTAAATGGAGCACATTTTAGTTTAAACTGTTTTAACGATAAAACTAAAGCCCTGAAATAAGAGGAAGATTGAGAGGCCATTTTTGGTTATCTCCCTTCATCTTTGGCAAACTTGTTCTTGCTGGTCCCGCTTCACATACTCAAAAAGCTGCATCAGTTCCTTAGTGAAACACTCACAAGAATGGTAATTCACTATGTTGAGTATCTTCACTTTCGGATTCTTCAAGAGCTCAACCGCCTGATGCACCTCCGTGTCGAGGGCAAACTGCTTCAACGCTTTGCCAACGGCGTCGCTGACTTTTAGAGAAGTCATTATCCAAGGCTCCAGTTAAGGAGAAGCCGCTTTGGGAATGTACTTCTCGCTGGTGTGACAGGCGCCACAGGCGAGGAAAGTTGCTGCACCACAGAACTCCGATGTCTGGTCAAACGGTTCACTATAGACGGGAACGTCTTTCACTTGAGGAGTGCAAGGATTAGCCTCGTAACCAATGACTTTTTTTACGACGCAGTTTCCGGCATCTGGGCAAGCTCGACTTTTTATTACTTGCCTTTTACCTCCCCATTTTGGGCACAGCACTTCTAGCTCAGAAGGTTCAGGGGATTCTAATTTGATTACGATTTCTTGCGCACTCATATTTTCACTTTTCCTATTTCCTAATAAAAGAAAAAAGTAAAAACAGAAATCCTGACATAACAAAGCTTATGGGTTGATTTTTCATTTAGGGTAAATCGAGCGGAGAAAAGATAATGGGCTTCACTCTTTATGTGATAGATGCAGAAACAGGCGAGTATGTCCACTATGGCAAAGAATTAGAGGTCAAAGGAGAAGGCAACCATTTAGATACTGTTGCTATGCTTCAATTCTTCATGGATAAAGAAGAAGCTGGACATCCTGTAATAGTTCGGCGCTTTGACATTTTTGATGAAGACACAAAAATTATGAAAAAGGACGTTTCAGAAGAATACCGAAAATATGCCAAAGAAGAGGCTTATTCTGATGGAGAACGAAGCCGTAGAGATTTAGAGCTTCATCTATCGGCGCTTATGGCTGAAAATAAACGGTTACAACAGGAAATTGAGAGTTTTGGCGGTCACTGTGGGGATGAAAGACCAGTACGAAAAACTCTTTGCCAGCTTCCTAAAGGTCATTCGGGGAGTCACCAAGCCGTAATTTATTGGGAACCTACATCTGATTGCGTTGACGAACCGGTAGCGGAGAAAGAATGAAGCAAATCAAAACCCCAGACGACTTCCTCAAAGTCGAACTCTGGAGACTAAAACGGGCATACCCGCTTTCAAAAGTTTGGCGAAACCGATACAAACTCAAAAAAATCAGAGAAGGCACTTAGCCTTAAATTCGCAGTGGGTACATTGCCAATTACCTAAAACTGGCAACGGATTCACAGAAACCGTTTTATAAGATAACTCCAAAAGGTCACGGCTAGATAGCATCTCACGGAGATACACGTCGAGTTCATCTTGGCTAAAAGTTATCTTTTCGAAAGTTAAGAAGCCATCATTGATGTATTGGGTTATGAGGTTGCCAGTGTCAGTCTCCGTGAGTAAACAGTAATATGCAAGCTGGCGAAGGTACTGTTCTGGTCTTTGACTATTCGGGCGAGATCTGGTCGTTTTGATTTCTATGGGATATTTTCCACATATGTCGATGTGGCCGACGACTCCGAATTTTCTTACCTCTTTTTCTTTTTCCAAGTTACCGACGAGACTCTGTAAGCCTTCGTGCCGCTGGTGTCCGTCCAAGAAGAAAATCAGTTGTTGCTCGCTGAGTTTGCGGTTCTCAAACCTTCGATAATAGGCTTTCCTTAAGCAATAAACTAAATCGCTTACATGGATTTCTTCGCGGATTGGGGCTGAACGTTCTTGGAGTTTGTTTATAAATTCGTTTTTCAGGTTAGAATCTGCTATAATTTGTGGCAAACCTTTTTCACCATGAAAGAAAAAGAGGGGGAATTAACACCTAACTAGAAAAAGTGAGTGCCATTTCTTCCTTATATAGGCAGACAAAGGAAAATTTAGTATTGTTAAAAAATCGAAAAATTGCCAATGGCACGAAATCAGGCAATTTTACGACACTTTCGTAAAAGCGGGGTAGTGTCACCTGACGCTGACCCCGAAAAATTAACGGCGTTAAGAAATCAGGTGGAGAGGGCTGGAGCCGACCCGAGCTTCTTAAACTCCCGCTGGGCAACCTCATAAGGCAAAATCCTAAACGCCAAACCAGTTTGAAGCGTCCCATCCGGCAACAACTTAGGCTCCCCATATTCCCGATAGATTTGAAGCCACTCGTGATCCTCCATTTCACTGTAGGTTTTCCGCATGTCACCCTTCAACTGGTGAGCCATGAAGTATTCGGCGTATTCGCTTGGGCAGTGACATTCTTTAACCATGCGTTTACGGAAAAACTTTCGGAAACCATGAATGCTCATTGGATTTCTGAAAGGCCACTCGCCGATTAGAGTTTTTGCTCGGACAGCGAAGAGTTCATCGATTGGGCGCCGCTGCATCTTAAAGATTGGCTCTTCAAGCTTCGGAACTCCGTTTTCGCCGTATATTTCGTCAAAGTGTCGTTTGATGAGCACAAGGCTTTCGGGTCCATAACAGGTGCGGTGCTCAACCCCAGTTTTGATTCTGACTGCCCTGAAAACAATCGATTTAACTGGGAACTCTGGGCTTAAAGCGTAGGTCTTCGATGCGGCTAAGTATGCTATTTGTTTGGAGATGTTTTCTAGCTGCGCTTCGTATTGTTTCTGAATTAAACCGTAGGGGCGTGCCAACACGTCGCTGATGCCTGACCCCGACTGGAAAGTACAGGCGCTTAACGCTCGGTAATCGGCGTGTTTCAAGTAAGCATTGTGGATTTCATACCATTGAATAGTCCATGCGAAGCTTTTAGTTTGAGCAATCGGTTCAGGCAGTTGAATCCATTTCGTGCTAACGGCTAATTCCTTGAATTTGCAGAGACTTTGGACGGCGCCAACCCTGTTGACGACGCTTTTCGGCGCCATACCCTCCGCTATGAGGTATTCGCTGAAGCCTTTGAATATTGCTCTGCCAACATTCTGTTTTTCCCTGACGGTTTTTGCTTGGTCGGCGCTGATTAGATCTAGCATCACTTGGAGATTGGGGATTTTTTCGCCGTGAAACTCAACGGTTTTCAGGTACGGTAAAAAATGTTTCCTGAAAGTTATGCGGTACACGCTGGCGGTACTCGGTTTCAGGTAAGAAAGGAACTCTTCGAGGATTGCGTCGCCGTCAGAAGACGCCGTTACTTGAGTTGCAATTTCAACCAAAATGACGCCTCCCATCCTTGTATTTGCCCATCCCGCATGTATGACAGAGAATTTCCCTTTCCGTCTCTTCAACGTCGGGGCTGCCACATGAAGGGCAAAGCGTAACGTTTCCCATTCCAGAAAATAACTCGAATTGAGGGTTGCCTTTTTTGTTTTTGTTAACTTGGACTTGAACCATTTTTATCTCTCTTAAACGGGGTTGAAATGACCTGAACCAGCAAGCCCGAAACAGCCACCCAGAAACCGGCAAAAAACACCCAACCCCAATCGACAGGCAAATAAGTCAACACGGCAGAAGCACAGTAGCCAACAAGCAGCACTAAAGCGCAGATTATTCCACCTATCAAGAACATAGCACTTCCTACTTTTGAGAGAAGCCGATTTGCTACATATTTCAAGCTAAAGATCACATAAGAAAAATACTCCCTAAATATTTTTTTACAGAAGATTCATCGAGTTAGCGCCCAAATAAAGAAAGAACTTGCAACTGTATAGAGGATAGCAAAAGCCATCGTGAAGAGTTCAATGGCAAACAAGGTTGTAGGCATATTAAGGTACGGATAATAACCGACAGTGTTTTGTATCAACCACGGCCAGAGAAAAAAATAATAGATGACTGGACCAATACCAAACGGTATCCATCCGATTAGAGCTATAATTGTCCCAGCAAAAACGAGGAGGGCAGCCAATCCAACAGCTAGAAAACTTCCTGATTCGATGTAAACATAAATCATGCAGCCAATAGCGAACAAAATAGTAATTATTGACCCGAAGGTAATTGAAGATTTCTTTGAGCATTTTTTGCTTGAAGGCAATTTATTTTCACTAATAGAAAAAAGTCACTTGGTTGGCAGTGTATCACTCTTATAACAGGGATGTTTTTCTATGTTGCAGTTAAGGCATTTCCAAATATCATTACGAATCAAAGTTAATGGTTTATTACATTTTGTGCAAGTGAAGGTTGGCTCTTCAGAGATCATATAGCAAACCTCGAAAATCTGTAGTTGCCCCTTGACAGGAAAAGGAGTTATAGGTCGAATATTACGGAGAATCCACGCTTTAGCATTGGGATAAATTTCACAACAAGCAGCCATTTCATCTGATTTCTCCATAGGACGACAATCGACAACTTCAACGATGCAAACAGCCTTTCCACTTAACCCTGTCTTAGGATTAGCAGAAGCACAAATTAACAAATCGCCGCGATAATTCGTGTTCCATGTCCGCGTCTCTATCGTTTTCTTTCCATTCCTAATCAAACCAGCCCAAGGCTCCCGAACTGAAAGAGCCTTCATAACACGTTTTCCGTCAAGAGTTTTCTGGTTGCGCTTAGTATCACTCATTCCTTCATCGAAGGAAAAATCAGTAACTATGATAACTACCTTCCCAAACAAGCACAGGCTTTTTACCGTCAGAACGAATCATGTCGCTGATTGTTACTATTTCCTGACAAAAATTAAATTATGGGAAAAAGTGCAGTCCCCGACTTGAGATCAAACATCTCGCGATGAAAGACCTCTAACACAATGCCCTTGTGCCGGGCTCGTCGGGGTGCATAAGAAAAAATTAGGTTCTTGAAATATATTCAAGTCCTTTCTCAGTTCTCGTCTTGTACAGTTTTTTGACTTTAACCATAGAATCGAGAGCATGTGTTAAGTTGCTTTGATCAAGCTTTACCGCACGACGGGCAAACTCCGAAACAATATCAGAACGCACCCGCCCTTTTTGGAAGTAGCCTTCTTCATACAATTCGTCAAGTACCTTTCGCCAATTCTTTTCGCCCTTCGAGTAGGATTTATTCTGACCATTCTGCTTCTTCTCGGTTGGCAGAGAAACACCTGTCAAATGCGGAATCAATCGTGGTCTGAAGCCTTTTTCATAGAGACTGAAGAGACGTTTTCCATAGCTTTCAAGCTCATCTTTCGTCATTATTACATCATGAACCTTGTTTTCAGCCAGCGAGTGCATCAGTCGACCTGTCCGTTGAAGTTCTTCGCGTTTGCTTCCGAATAGATAATCAACCTCGATTATGTGTTCTAAGTCTTTGATTGAAACGCCTTCCTCCATGACCCGAGAGGCGACAAAAGACGGCGCCTCTTTGATGACCTCTAAACGGTTCTTTGTTTCCCCACTTATGAAGGGCAATTCAAGCATGTCGGCGATTTTGTTTCCAATATCTAAGAGGTTAACGAATATGACTGTACGTTGCTCTGGGTTGAAAAGCTGCCGTGTGAGAGCGATCTTTGAATCTAAATCCTTTACAACATGAACGTTTACAGTGTGATACTCTTTGCCGAGCACTTGCATTATTGTTCGCCAGTCTAATCCAACGGGATAACCAGTAAGTGAAATCACGTAACTAGCACGACCATCTTCACGGTAGGGAGTGGCAGAAAGCCCAAAGCGGTACTTTGTCTTTATTGTTGCTAATTTACTGAAGCTATCAGCCGGTAGACTATGGCATTCGTCATAACCACCGCAAACGTAATTCTTTTTCTTCAGTTCATCCCAAGTTTTTCGGCTCATGCCCTGATAGGTAACAACGTCAACTTCCTCTAGGAGTCTTGGGCAGTTCCATTTGAAGAATTGAAGCCATTGCTCCTTGAGAGTGTTTGATGGAACCACTATGAACTTGCGACCTATTATTCTGCTCAAAATATAGGTTCCGATGACCGTTTTTCCAAAACCCATAGCCCAAAAGATACCGACAGAGCCGTATTTTTCGAAGACTTTCCAAGCATCGCCCTGATAGCTATATTTGCCTTCGAAGATTTGCAGCGGATTGTATTTTTCGGCGAGCTCATCCCAAATCTGGGTGAAATCACTATCCCGTAAATCTTCTTTGGCTACTGCATGGGGTACAAATGGTAAGCTGCCTGAATCGATGATTTCAGCGATTAAGTCAAATTCGTGGCCTTGCTTGACGGTTGCGCGGTTCTTTTCAACTAAACTAAGATGCCGACCAAATTTATTCTCGACTTTCTCCATCTGTGCTTCTGGAAATGACAGGTTTAAGCCGTCGAGTGATACTTCGGGTCCAGAAGGAATATTGATTTCGTGGCTGATAAAATCGGGGATTTTTTCTCCAAGCCATTTAGTGAATCGGTTGATTGTGAAGATGTTGTAGCCGCCTTCTGTTCGGTCAAACCAACCGATGTTAAAAGGAATAAAAACTGGAATAGCGACCTCCCACTCATTCGGGTTCTTGGTTGGGTGAGTATACCAGTAATGCTTAAGGAATGTTTGGATTTGGGCTTGGTCGATTTTAACGCCTTTCTTTTGGAGATCTAGCAGTTCTAAGTAGAAATTAGTTTCGAGTTCGGCGGCTTGAAGACGAAACTGTTCAAGTAAAGCCTCAATTCGCCGCTGAGTGTTACCGATGTCAATTTGCTTTTCGATGCTGCTTTGGCTTTCCAATTTCTTTTTCCTCTGCTACGGGATGGTCTTGCCAGAAACCAACGAACCATGATTCAATAACCTTTTTGCCTGTTCGTGATGGATGTTCAACATAGAGTGTTAAGCCCTCTTGTCTATGGACTTTCCAAGGAAATTTAGCATTTTTATTGAACTTGAATCTATTGGTTGAACTCGGCCAGACCGATTCCCCTTTTTTATACAAGGGCTCCATTTCAGTCATTACTTTATTCTCCTAATAGAAAAAAGTTCCCTTAATCCTCGTTTTGGGTTGATTTTTCTATTACTGGGAAACTCACATGCCACACTCAACAGGGTTACGATTATCCAAACCCGAGAGAGACGCCTTAGATGCTCTCGTAACTCAAGGACACTACTCCTCAAGGAGCGAAGCCATTCGCTCAGCAATCAAAAACTTGCTCGAAATCCATAAAGCGGCGCCGATGCTACCACCAAGAATTAAACATCGAAATAAAAAAGGAACCCAAGACATCAGGTGCAACACTTTAGGCGAGTTCAGGCTAAATATGCGTGACAAAAAAATCACAATCCTTCGCAGAACAACCTATCACTGTGGCAGTATTGAAAGAGGTCTTGTTCTCTACATTCAAAAGAAAGGCTCATGCACCTTTGAGGAATTAGAAAACGTCTTCAAAAACGATTTGTCGGATTCAATAATACGGCTCGAAAGAAAGCACATTATTCAGATTCTGCCCAATCCCCCATTACAGATAGCCTGAGATTTTTTCTGTTGGTGAGATAATGGATTTTCACTGCTCAATGTGCAAAAAATTGCTGGCGCCAGAAGACGACTATGTTTGCATAAGCAACGACGCTGTAGTTTGCCTCGAACACATACATCAACCAAAAAAGCTAATGGTTTATACTGTTCAGGGTCTTACTCCATTTGTGCTACCAGATAAAACACCGAAATCGACGCCGCGACCTTGGCAAGAACAACTCTGGCTCGCACCGTTTGAACCGAGCAGAGATCGCCACCAATGAATTGTTTGGCGAATTTTTTCTATTGTGATAAGGATGAGCGACCTTTATCCACCACCAGCGAGTTTAGATGGATTAGTCAATGAAGAAGGCAGCTTTTTCGTTCATGTTTTATGGAGCGGCGGCCTTGGAGAACCTGACTCGAACCAATTAGACAGCCTCGATTTAGGCTGGGGAGCTTGCCTTGAAACCTTAATCCGCTTCGACGGCTTCCCAGTTACCCGGTTTGTCGTCTGTGGTAGTGATTGGCGTGATTTATGGCTCGAAATACCCGAGTGTCTTCCAGCGCGTCGTGATCCAGAATGGTTAAGAGAATTAATGGATAAGGACCGCAAGAACCATTTCAAAATCTTCTGGATGGGCGGCGAATACAAAGGAAACTACTGGATTGACTTCTGGAATCTCATTCAAGGCGGCGGCATCCCACTAGAGGATGAACAGAAGTAGCCGTTAATTGTAATTTTGGGGTGATTTAAAGCCCCGGATTTTCTTGGTCCTTCTTCAGAAACGCTTCAAATTGCTCCATCGTTCGATTGCCTTTTAGAAACTCTTTAATGAAGTCTCTATGCCACTCGTATTTTCCCTGAATCTTCTTCAGAGAATCAAGCATTTTGTTATCTAAAGCAACCAAATCATTAGTCATTTCACGGATTTTTGCTTGCTGTTCTTTCGGGAGTTGATAAAATAACGTCATGGTTTTTCACTTGCGGCTTTCTTTTTTGGTGAGAACTTTCTAATTCGCTTTTCGTTTCGGCGTATCCGGGCTCTTTTATTGTTTAAACGCTTAAATTCAGCGTCATCTTCAGGAGTCCAGACATCTTCACTCAAGTTAGTTAGCCACAAGCCCTTATAGTACAACTATAAGGTATTAAGGGTTTTGGTAAAGAAAAGAAAGAGGTTAAGAATGATTTTCTTGGTATCGCTGAATTAGGTTATGAACGACTTCTGCTTTGTTGACTTTCTTCGGATCGATGTTTTCGTCAGGAGTAAATTCATGGTATTCATCATAGAACACTGGTTTTCTTGTGCCTCTGGCCACTGGAATCAGATATGTCGCAACGACTTTTTCAGCTTCTTCCTCGCTAAATTTGCCTTGCTTAATTTTCTTGACGAAATTCTCAGCCCAAGCATCTAACCATTTTGCGCTAGGTTGAGTGTTTTCGAGGAGAAGCATCAGTTCCCATGTATCCCAGTTAGTCCATCCTTGATAGTCTTGAGAGCCTTTTTCAGCATTTGCTTTCTGCGAGATTTGACCCATGACAGTTTCGATGGTTGGAGCGTTAGCGCGTCGATCAGCATTTTGATGTCGGCGCCATGTATCCTCGGAAATGTCGCCTCTCAGGTACTTTGCTGTGAAATCATCGTCTTTTTTCTTACCTTTGCCTGAACCATGACCAGAACGCCTGTTTTGACCGCCGTAACCGCCGCCTCGATTGTTAGTTCCATAACTCAAATCTGTTCAACTCTTAAAAGAAAAAAGCAATTATGACGCATAAAAGCGTTTGCAGAGTCCAATGTTCCCAAAATGTAGCCTATGGGAACATTTTAGGAAGGATTGTTAACGATTAACACTTTTTGCTTAGTTTCTTGATCAATCCGTTTGATAAATCGAAGTTGTTTCCCCTTCGGTTTACTTTTTTCAGTTTCAACCTTGAAATCCTCATTAGGAACACGGTAGAGCCACTTACCACCTTTTCCTCGTCGATAATAAGTGAGTGGACCTACAACTACAGGGTCAAAATTGCCTTTTTCGGAGAGAGAGAGACAGATTTCTTTGAGCTCAGGCTGTTGTTCTCCATCTTCGAAGCGCATATAGTCGGCGTTAAAATCGTACCGAGAGCCCCGCCAAAGAGGGTTATCTCGTATGACCACACCACAACAAGGGCAAACTGTGACTCTCATTGTGTCACCGTTAATTCTTGATTAAAATGGAAAGCAACATCACCGAAACTGGAACCCCAATCGACTCGGCTTTTAATTAACTGAACCGATTTAGGGTCCAATTCTATTCCGATGCAGCTACGCTTCAGTTGCCGCGCCACCTTCATAGTTGTTCCCCAACCCAAGAACGGGTCCAACACAACATCGCCAACGTAACTGTAAAGCTTCATGCAGCGATAAGCTAATTCTTCGGGGAAGATGGCTGGATGTTCGGATGTTGTCGCTGTAGGCATGACCCAATAATTGCGACTGAATTTTAGGAACTCAGCTTTAGTTAAGTCAGTGACACCGACATGCTGGATTTTTGGCTCAATTTTATGGGCGACTAAAATAAATTCCGTGAATGAACGGCAATATGGATTACTAGGTGACATCCAACTGCCCCAAGCGGTATTATTTCCACAGAACTTTTCCACGTCGCCATTATGAGCTTTCAGCCAAACAATAGTTTCTCTGTTAGAATAGCCAACTCCAGCCATAAGAAGGAGAAATTTATCGATGAAAGTTTCGAGGTGTTCCCCTTTTCTAACCTGAGTATTCGCACAGAGCGGTATGTTTAGGCAGATTCGCCCGCCGACCCTGTTGACTCGGTAGCATTCAGACAACCAATCCTTAACCCACTTGTAATATTGCTGAAAAGAGAGGTTATCTTTATAAACGCCGTAATCTATTCCGACATTGTAGGGTGGACTTGTTACGATTAAGTCAACGCTTTCGTCAGGTATTTGCGGAAAAACCTTCAAGCAGTCCCCTTGGTACAAAGAGAGATCAATCATTGAGGTACTCCCAGCATTGGCAAGAGTTTCTTCTGTTTAGGACTCTGATTATGTTTCACGCGGACTTTTTCCATATCTACGCGATAATTTGTTCTCCAATGTGGCCAGCGAAGTATCATAGTGCTCTGAAGTTTATAGAAAAATTCACCATCCCAGAATAACCCATATTTTTTGCATAGGGCTGCCAATATCGGCGCTTCAGATTGGTTAGTATATGAGAGGGCGGGGGCTTCGGGTGGTTGTAGGTCGCCGCCTTCGGGTAGGAAAGTGGGGGTTTTGTCGGGTTCATTGATTACGTTTAGGGTTGGCGTTGTGGATGTTGGGGTTTGGGTTTTGGGTTTGTCGTGGACAAGGTGGTAGGCTTTGTGGGCGGTGCTTTTGACGCATGGGGTTTCTTCCATGATGCGCTGTTTTGCGGCTGCGTATGGTAGGTCGATGTATTTTTGTGCGAGTTCTATGGCTTTGGTGAGTTTGGGTTTGTTTTGGGGTTTCTTTTTTTCTGTTTCAGGAGTTGGTTGTTCGGGGGGTTTAGTTGGGTCGTTGTTCAGGGTCATTTTTTGGTGAATCTCCTACGTTTTTACTTAATTGCTCAATAGCTTGAGCATGTCTTTTGATTGTTTCGCAGTCCAAACCCATTCTAAGAGCCACCAATAGGTCGATGGTTCGTTCAAAGAGGGCTTTTCTTGCGATTTCTTCTATAGTTGGGGCTTTGCCGAGTGTTCCTTTTTCAGTCAAAACAAACATCTACCTTAACTGTGTCGTTTAGAGTTGTATAGTATTCTCGGATGTAGTCTTTTAGGGTGTCGATTACCTGCTTCATTGATATGTCTTTTGAGACGTAGACAGCGTATCGGGTATGCTTGGTTAGGCGTCCTTTGCTGTTTTTCTTGTTTGCTTTTGTATAGGCGGGGTCGTCAATTATGATGTCACCTTTTCGGTAGACTGGACGGTTAAAGGCTATGCAGGGGTCCACTATGAAATCGTAGTTTATGCGGTGTGTGCCTTTGCAGATTCGGCAGAGCCATTCGGCGAAAATTTGGGTCATTTTTTGTACTTCTGGATTAGGTTGTGGATGTCGGTTTTTAGTTTGGTTTGTGCTTTTTCTGTGCGGTTGCAGACTGCGAGGATTTGGCTGAATTGTTTGGCGCTCACTGTTCGTCAGGCTCTATGTTTAGGACTTTTTCGACTTCTTTAAGTGTTTTAAGAATTGTACCTATTCCGTCGTTCCAGATTTTTTGTTGATTGGGTTCTAAGACGTTTTGCTGGAAGGCTCCAATTTCGAGCAGTTTGGCGTTTAGTTGTTTTTGGGTGTCTTCGATGGATTCAAGGATTTCGTCTCTTATGGTGTCGATGGTTTCTTTGAGTTCGTTGAGTTGTTTTTGGATTTCGGCGAGTTCTGCGATTTTGGGCACTTGGTCACTCATTTTTGTTTTTTCTCCTTCAAGATTTGCGCTCTCTTGTCCTCGTACTCCTTCAAGATTTGCGCTCTCTTGTCCTCGTACTCCTTCCAGATTGGCGCTCTCTTGTCCTCGTACTCCTTCCAGATTGGCGCTTCCTTGTCCTCGTACTCCTTCAAGATTTGCGCTCTCTT
>JGI24721J26819_10005356_pt1 | contig 12843 bp, 15 predicted proteins | sample YelNatPaOPGAMG01_FD_26819 | JGI IMG/M metagenome (IMG submission 26819)
CACCTGGACCAATGCCTCAAGAAAAAATTTACATCTTTAATGCCAATCATCCCTTTATATTCTTGATACAACAGAGAACGCAAGATAATATAACTAAAAATGAATTAGGAAATATATTATTTATGGGGAGGGTAGTGAATCCTTCTACGAAATAATATATTTATTTAACTCTTTGATTTTCAACAATTCATTTATCAAACAGGTTCTAACATCATCTAGTTCTTGGACNGTGAANTAGAACGAANTAAGGTCTTTATATGTGAGATATTTAAAACCGCCTTTTAAAAGGCGGTTTTTAGGATGAAACAATTAATTATTTTCTAGGAATGGAGATATCTCTAATAACAGAAGCTTCTAAATTACTATCAGATAAAACCCCATAAACCCTTATCGTATCATTGACTTTTAGCTGATCAAAAGTAATGGTTTTCCAATTACGATCAATTAATTTGGCGCCATTAGCTAATTTGACAGTAATAGTTTGAGTATTCAATTTAGCAGTTAAGGTATTACTAGCCGGCTCAATTGTTTCTATCGTTAAAATACGAGTTGCCGGTTTAGGAGTTTCTTTAACAATCTGTTTGACTTCTTTTTTATTTTCCTGAACTTCTTCTTTGGTTATTTTCTTTTCCGTCCAATCACGAATTAAAGTAGCGTGAACAGTCAAACTTTCTTCACTATTTACCTTGCCATTTAAACCAACGAAATCATCAACTTTAATTTGATCAAGAGTTAACCCCTTAGGAAGAAACTTAGTATTACTATCTATCTTTACAGTCCAGGCACCTCCCCAGCTTTTAACAGTTAAAGAGTCAGTGCCAACATTCGTTACTGTACCTCTGATTAGAGCGTTTCCTGCTGGACCAATTTCTACTACTAAAGGCATCGGATGGGGATTTACCGTTGAGGCAGAGCTCGTCGCACTTGAGGATGCTTCCTGTGCTAAACTAACAGAGGTAGCAAGTATTAAACTTACCATTAAAATACCCAAAACACTCAATGCTTTAATTTTAGTCATACGATTTATGATGTTTTAATTTTATTTTTATGATTTCGACCTTTTATTTTCGAACTTACAAAGGTAAATTATAGGCTTAGACCTTTGTTTGTCAAGCCATTATTGTATTTTAATTTTCGAAATATTGGCTTATAGTAAGTAGCAGAGTGGGGGGAAACAGGTTGAGGCGTTAACGTATTCTTTCAAATTAGGAATGTAAATATACTTATTCTGTCGTTGGATAGTAGTTCTCACTTTATCCATCAAGCGGAGCTCTGAACCAGGTAGGGTTCAGGGATTCGCCTACTGAACGAAATTAGATCCACCCACCACCCATCGCTCACTAGCGGGGCGGTTGCACCTCGCAGAAAATTGAAGAAAAACCTATTTTGTGCTATAGTAAACAAATATGAATCGCTCTGATCAACAACTGGTCTCAGATTACCTTTCAGGCGACGAAAAGTCACTCGAAGTTCTATTTAGGCGGTATCTCAAACCGATCTACACCTTTACTTACAGATATGTAGGCGATGGGCAAGATGCCGAAGATGTGACGCAAGAAACATTTGTAAAAGTTTGGAGAAATCTCAAAAAGTTTGACCAACAAAAAAGTTTTAAAACTTGGATTTTTGCAATCGCAAAAAACACTGCGCTTGATTTTCTTAAAAAGAAGAAGATAATTCCGTTTTCTGAATGTGAAAACGAAGAGGGAGAAAATGCGATTATCGAAACGCTCGCCGATCCATCTCCTCTCCCACCAGAACTTTTAGAGAAAGCGGGCCTAGCGGAAATGCTTAACTCGGCTATGGAGAAGCTGTCGCCGAAATACCGCATGGTTTTATTCTTGCGTTATAACGACCATTTTAAGTTTCGAGAAATCGCCGAATCTCTTGGCGAGCCACTTCACGTCATAACATCGCGCCATCGCCGGGCTCTAATCCAACTCAAAAAATTGCTCACAGAATCCTAAGCCACTAAATTATTCAACTCTCGTACTCTTATATAGAGGCGGCAAACTTTACCCCCATATTTTTAATTATCAGGGTTTCCGAAGCTTGTTCGACCTTTCTTCGGACCCACGACGAGTAGATGCACAAAAACGCAGCCCTTTGTCGTATTAGTTAATAAGGCACAAATTATGCGCAAAGATTACGAAAAACTCTTTACCCATCTTGAATCGCCGGAGCCACCGGCAGGGCTTTTTGACCGAATAATGCTGGCGATTAAACGCGAGCAGGAATGGCGCAACACCAAACGATTGGCATTCGGATTTCTGGCTCTTTTGCTTACATCCCTCGCAACCGTGCCCTTTTCTTGGACATTCCTTTCTGGACAAATAGCCGAATCTGGAGTTCTCCAGTTTATATCAGTTGCAATCAGTGATCTTAAAACTTTCCTTTCAATATGGCCTGATTCTGTTATGGCGATTGCCGAATCATTGCCAGTTATGGGCATTGCTATCTTTACCTTAAATATGATACTGGTCATATTCACCCTCCGTTTGTTTCTATACAAAAAGAGAGTGCTGATCGGTCGTCTCCGGCATGGCGTTTAATTAATAAAAAAATAAAAATATGAGTGAAGAAAAAACAACAAAAAATTTCTTTCAGAACCGCGATGTCCTTAAATGGGTCATCGTCGGACTCGCCGGTTTTGCGGTTCTTGTCTTAGTATTCGGCGCAGGCGTTAAAATCGGCACGCTCAAAGCGCGATACTCTTATCATTGGGCAGATAACTATCACAGAAACTTCGCCGGCCCTCGAGGCGGATTCTTAAACAATTGGCAGAGGTTCCCGGCCGGAGATTTCATCAACGGCCATGGTTCGTTCGGAGAAATCATTGAAATGAAAGACAACAGTTTTGTGATTAAAGACTCCGAGAATGTAGAAAAGATAATCGTTACCGATGAAAACACCACCATCATAAAAGGTCGAAAAATAATCAAGGATGGATTGAAGGTCGGCGACCGCGTAGTTGTCATTGGTACTCCTAATGATGAGGGGCAAATCAAGGCAAAATTGATACGGGTTTTTGACCAAGAAAATTGACCGAGAAAAAAGATTGCCATATAAATACTCTCGCTTTTTTCCTTTCTTTTAACTATGATTTCAAAACTCTTATTACAACTGAAAAAGCACAAATTTATTGCTGGCATACTCTTGCTTCTTGTTATCGCCGGCGGCTATTGGAGCTACGCAAAAATATTCAACAATGATGACGCAGTCCGCTATGCCACCGCTCAAGTTCAAAACGGCACTCTCATCGTTTCCGTTTCAGGAAGCGGTCAAGTTTCGGTTTCAAATCAAATCGATATCAAACCGAAAGTGGCTGGAGATATTGTTTATGTCGGTGTCAAAAACGGCCAAGAAGTAAAAGCCGGAGCTCTCATTGTCCAACTCGATGCTCGCGACGCGCAAAAAGCGGTTCGGGACGCGGAAATGGATCTTGAATCCGCGAAACTGTCGCTCGAAAAGCTTAAAGAACCGGCTGATGCCTTATCAATTCTTCAAGCGGAGGACTCCCTCGCTCAAGCCAAAGAATCAAAACAAAAAGCGGAAGACGATCTCAAACAAGCGTATGAGAATGGATTTAATACTATTGCCAATGCGATGCTTGATTTGCCCGGAATTATGAATGGCCTTAAAGATATGATGTTTGGCAATACAATCGATCCCGCCTCGAGCGGAGGAGATAACATAACTTGGTATGTTAATCAAACTGATTATGAAGGAGGGGCTCGCGACAAAGCGATTCGTTATCGGGACGATATCTATAATGCCTATAACAACGCTCAAAAGGTGTATGAGAAAAACTTTGATGATTATAAGTTGACCTCGCGAACCGCTGATCCAGCAACTATTGAGGCGTTAATATTTGAAACCTACGACACCACTAAAATTATAGCCGACACAGTAAAGACGGTTGATAACTATATTGATTTTGTTCAAGATGATATGGAAAAACGCAATTTAAATATCCCCGCAATGGTTTTAACCCACCAGGCAAATATCAACTCATATACGAGTAAGATAAATTCTCATCTGTCGAATCTCCTTACAATTAAACGCACAATCGAAGATTCAAAAAATGAGATTATAAACGCTGATCGTTCCATTGCCGAAAAGACAGAATCGCTCGCCAAACTTAAGGCCGGCCCAGACGCGCTCGACATTCAATCCGCTGAACTTACCGTCAAACAAAGGGAGAACGCCCTTCTCGACGCACAAGAAAAACTGGCGGACTATTCTATCCGCGCTCCCTTTGACGGGATAATTGCCAAACTTGATGCGAAGGAGGGAGACACCGTCTCTTCTGCCACGATTCTTGGAACGCTTATCACCAAACAAAAAATCGCCGAGATTTCTTTAAACGAAGTTGATGTTGCCAAAGTTAAAGTTGGTCAAAAAGCTACACTTACTTTTGATGCTGTTCCGGATTTAACTATTACAGGACAAGTAGCCGAAGTAGACACGATGGGAACTGTCTCGGAGGGCGTGGTCACTTATACAATCAAAATTAATTTTGACACACAGGATGATCGAATAAAACCCGGAATGAGCGTATCGGCCGCTATCGTCACTGAAGCAAAACCAAATGTACTGCTTGTTCCGAACTCGGCAGTGAAATCACAAGGAGGAATAAATTATGTGGAAATGCCAGATGAGCGTGATATAGCGCTTGCCAAAAATAATCCTAATGGCGCCGTTTTCAAAAATCCTCTTCGTCGCCAGGCGGTTGAAATTGGATTAGCTAATGATGAATATATGGAAATTACGAGCGGTCTGAAGGAAGGAGATATAATTGTGACCCGAACTATTCAGCCAACTGCTCAAACGACGCGGACACAACAGCGGTCGACAGGATTTACAATTCCCGGCCTTACCGGCGGTAGTCGGAACATTCCTCGCTAAAAACTTATTATGATTGAATGTAAAAACATAGCAAAAATTTACAGAAACGGAGAGGTGGAAACTCACGCGCTCAAGAATGTTTCCTTCAAAATCAATGATGGCGAGTTTGTGGCGATTATCGGCCCATCCGGTTCCGGAAAATCAACCCTGATGCATATTTTGGGATGTTTGGATACGCCAAGCTCCGGAGAATATATTTTTGAAGGGAAAGATGTTTCTAAACTCTCCGATGATGAGTTGGCAGAATTGAGAAGAAATGAGATTGGTTTTGTTTTCCAAATGTTTAATCTTTTACCCCGGGCGACGGTTTTGAGAAACGTGATGCTGCCCTTGATTTATGCCGGTGTTCCCCTCCAAGAAAGAGAAGAAAAAGCCAAAAAGGCGCTAACCGAATCTGCTTTTCCTCAGGAATTTTGGTATCATATTTCCAATCAATTATCCGGCGGCATGCAGCAAAGAGTGGCGATTGCCCGTGCTTTAGTCAATAATCCGCGATTAATTTTAGCCGATGAACCAACAGGAAATTTAGACTCAAAAACCGGAGATATTGTCCTCCAAACTTTGGAGAATCTTAATAAAAAAGGCCACACATTAGTAATTGTTACCCACGAGTTATATATTGCCCGGTATGCGAGAAGAATTATTGCTCTCAGAGACGGCGAAATTGTTGAAGATGCGCCGACCGAACAATCAAAATCATTAAAAGTTGTAAAAGAATAAATTATGCGTATCACAGATTTCGTGCAAGAAACTTTTACAGCCCTGTCGGCAAATAAAATGAGGTCCGGCCTTACGATTCTTGGTATCGTTATTGGCATCGGTTCGGTTATTGCCATGGTTTCCATCGGTCAGGGCGCCAGTGGACAAATCCAATCGAGCATTGAAGGACTCGGCTCAAATCTATTGACCGTCATACCCGGATTCGTTCAGGCCGGTAGAGGCATTGTCTCCTCTGGCCGAGGAGCGGCGCAAACGCTCAAAAATGACGACATCGAAGTTCTGCGTCAAATTTCAGGAGTGGCCTATATCTCGCCGGAACTTCAGCGGCGATTTCAAATCGTCGCTTCTTCTGGCAATAATACCAATACCACCGTCATTGGGATTGAGCCCGATTACGCTCAAGTGAGGAATATCTCGATTTCCACGGGTTCGTTTATTACCGACTCGCAAGTTAGAAGCATGGGCCGGGTGGCGGTACTAGGACCTACGGTTGCCAACGACCTTTTTGCTGATTCGGACCCAATTGGCAAAACTATCCGCATCAACAAAATCAATTTCAAAGTTATCGGCGTGCTTCAAACAAAGGGAAGCGCGGGGTTCTTTAATCCCGACGACACGGTTCTGGTGCCCCTTACTACGATGCAAAAAATCTTGGCGGGCGCGGATTTTCTTTCTACGATTGCCATAAGCGTGGAAACGAAAGAACTTTTGCCTCAAGTCCAAGAAGAGGCGACCGCCGTGCTTGCCGCCAAACACCGTGTTGATCCGCAAAATCCTGATTTTTCTATTCTTTCTCAAGCGGATATTTTAGGCGCTTTAAATCAAGTGACCAATACCTTTACAATTTTTTTGGCAGCAATTGCCGGAATCTCGTTATTGGTAGGCGGCATTGGTATTATGAATATGATGCTCACGGCTGTTACGGAAAGAACGCGCGAGATCGGGCTTCGCAAGGCCGTCGGCGCTAAGAAAAGAGATATCTCAATGCAGTTTCTGGCTGAAGCGGTTATGCTTACTTTTCTTGGCGGTGTGGCTGGTGTTGCCCTTGGTTGGCTTATCTCTATCGTGGTGGCGAAATTTGCCGGCATCGCTACGCAAGTTTCCCTGCAAGCGGTTTTACTTGCTTTCGGTGTGTCAGCCACGATAGGAATTATTTTCGGCTACTATCCGGCCAAGAGAGCAGCCTCGTTAAATCCAATTGAGGCGTTAAGATACGAGTAATAATCAATCAAATGATTCAGGTTCAAAATTTAACAAAAAAGTTTGGTGATTTAGTGGCTGTAAACAATATCTCTTTTGATGTCAAAGAAGGAGAAATTTTTGCTTTTTTAGGACCCAATGGAGCTGGTAAAACAACGACCATAAAAATGTTAACTACCATTTTGCATCCAACCCAAGGGCAAATAAAAATTAATGGTTTTGATGTGGTCAAAGAACCGACAAAAGCTCGCCAATCATTTGGCATTGTTTTCCAAGATTATAGTTTAGATGATGAATTAACCGCTTTTGAAAATATGGAATTTCACGGCATACTTTATGGAGTGCCAAAAGAAATTCGTCGCTCAAGAATTGAATATTTGCTGAAACTGGTTGAACTTTGGGAGAGAAAAAACGATTTAGTTAAAAATTTTTCTGGAGGAATGAAACGTCGGTTGGAAACAGCCCGAGGGCTTTTGCATCACCCAAGAATTCTTTTTCTTGATGAACCCACCTTGGGTTTGGATCCCCAAACAAGAAATTTAACTTGGTCTTATATTAAAAATTTAAACAAAGAAGAAGGGTTAACCATTTTTTTCACCACTCATTATATGGATGAGGCCGAAAAAATAGCCGAGAGAGTGGCTATTATTGACTATGGCAAAATTGTTGCTCAAGGAACCCCAGTTGAGCTTAAAGAAAAAACCAAAACTCAAAGCCTGGAAGAGGCATTTATTAAATTAACCGGCCACGAGATTCGGGAAGAAAAAGCCAATTCGCTTGACCGAATGAGAATGCGACGCCGGGCCCGTTTTGGAAGATAAAAATATGATGAAAATTTATATTATTTGGCTTCGCCAAATTAAAAGGTATTTTCGCTCAAGATCTCGTTTGATTGGCTCAATTGCTCAGCCTCTGCTCTTTCTTTTAGCTTTGGGTTTTGGCTTTGGGCCAATTTTTCAGAAAGCCGGCGGCGGAAATTACATTCAATTTTTAACGCCGGGAATTATTGGTATGGCTATTTTAACAACTTCGCTTTTTTCCGGCTCGGAAATTATTTGGGACCGCCAATTTGGTTTTTTAAAAGAAATGCTGGTAGCCCCCATTTCCCGTTTGGAAATTATGATCGGNCGGACGCTGGGAGGGGCAACNGTTGCTGTTTTTCAAGGNCTCATTGTTTTTCTTTTTTCATATTTGGTTGGATTTCGGCCTCAGGGATTCCTTTGGCCCTTGGTCTTAATTTTTATGTTTTTAGTTGCCATTTTATTTTGCGCTTTAGGCACAACTATTGGCTCTTTGCTTGAAGATATCCAAGGTTTCCAATTAATTATGAACTTTTTAGTTATGCCCTTGTTTTTCTTATCCGGCGCCCTTTTTCCTCTGCAAGGATTACCTCAAATTTTTATTAAAATTGCCTTGGTGAATCCTCTTTCTTATGGAGTTGATGGTCTTCGGGCTTTTTTAATTGGCGGAGCTCATTTTGGATTTTTGGCTGATTTTGTTGTTTTGGGAGCGATTACCACTTTATTTTTAGTTTTGGGAAGCTATTTCTTTTCAAAAATGGAAATATAAAAGGTCGNGAATTCAAAACAAAAACAAAAGAGATATGAAAAAATTAATTTTATTCATTATTGTTTTAATTATCGTTGGAGCAGGAGCTTTTTGGGGAGGAATGAAATACCAACAAAATAAAATTTCCTCCCAAAGAACTTCTTTCCAAAACCTTTCGCCAGAAGAACGTCAACAGCGATTGCAGGAACTTGGTACAAACTTCGGCGGTTTTCATCTTGGACCAGGTAGCAGCCAAAGAGGCGGAAGCGGATTTGTAGTCGGAGAAATTATTGCCAAAGATGATAAAAGCGTAACAGTCAAACTGCAAAATGGTGGGTCAAAAATTGTCTTTCTTTCTAACTCAACCGAAATCACGAAATCCGCGGCAGGCACTTTAAGCGATCTTGAAATCGGCAAGAGCGTGATTGTAAACGGCACCGCTAATTCAGATGGAAGCATCACGGCACAAACAATTCAGTTGAGATCAAAATAAACAAACAAAAATAGGTTTTTCTTCAATTTTCAGCGAGGCGAGCCTCCCCGCTAGTGAGCGATTAAATTTTAAAATATTGAATTTGAAAATAAATTGAGGTAATATTTAATATTATCTAATCAAGTAAAAATTAATAATTTATAAAACTATGTGTGGACCATTATGCCCCATTGGAATTGCTGGCGGATTATGGCTTTCGAGGATTTTAGGCATTGATGATTTGACTTTAGGATTATGGATTGGTGCCTTAATCCTGTCGATTGCCGTCCAAATAAATAAATATCTCGTCAAAAAGCGCAAGGATTTCCCTTTGAGCTTTTGGACTATTTTAATCCTTTTATGGCTCTTATCCTTTATACCTATTTGGTCTAAATTAGATTGGAATAATTTATTTTGCGGTTTACCTCGGGTAGTCTCCGGCTCAATTTTAGGAATGATTGTCTTGGCTCTAAGTGATTGGTTAAATAATTGGTTCCTTAAAAAATATCACAAGGGCAAGGTTTATTTTCCTTATCAAAGAGTTATTGTACCCCTAATCTTTTTAGTTATAGCCACTATTTTAGTCGAGGCAATTCTTTGTTAATTTAGATTTTTTAATTATGGAGGAGGCAGAAAAAAAATATAATGAAATCATAAAAAAGTTGCAGGCCTTAAAAGAGGGTAAAAATCCTTTAGATCTATCCTCAAAAGAAGACTTGGCTATCGGCATAATGAATCTTATCTCCATTGAGGAGCATCTTTTTTATACCTACAATAAAACGCAAGATGAAAGATACCTTGAGCTTCTAAATGAGACAAGAGAAATGAGAAAGTCACTGCTTAAAGAAATTATTAAAGATTATGAAGGTGAAAATTGGTGTATTTCTAAACATCTTTTGGCCGCGGCAATGAGGCTGATGGAAGTAGGGACCAAAAAACTATCCGATGGCCAAAAGGAAGAAGCCGAAGAATTGTTCAAAAAATCATACGATTTATGGAATATATTTTGGGGAATAAATTTAGAGATTCTTTCCCTAAAGGATATTAAGTCAGATGAGGAGGAAAAAATCTCTTTTATTTCAGATGATCCGTTGCCCGTAGAAAAGAAAAAAGAATCAGTTTTTTCTAAATTAGGAAATATTATCAAAAACATTTTGGATTGCTGCAAAGAGTAATTAAAGGCAATGGCTCGACGAGCAAAACAATCTAAAAACTGGTCGGCAAAAGTAACGCAGACGAGTTTTGCTTTAAGTTTGGAGGAGGGGGTATTTACCTGGAATGACCCTAAAAAAATCGCCCAATCTTTAAAGAAATCAGCCCAAGAGAGTTTAAACCGCAAAGGCACGCCCTTTCAATCCGCAATGTCAATGCTTAATTTTTATATTAATCGGGCGGGCAAGAACCTAAAACCAGACCGAAAACGCATTTTAGAGCAGGCTAAAGTTGAACTGCGAAGATTGTTTCATAAACTGCCCAAAAAGGCATAAAAAACGGCTAAAAAGGGCATAAAAAGGGCTAAAAAGCCATATTTTTGAATTTTTGGCGCCACTAAAAATAAAAACCAAAAATAGGAAAAAGCAGGGGATTAGATTATTCCCCCAAGACAGAAGATAAATTATTTCCAGAAATTGAATTATTCCCACCAAGCAGTGTATAATAAACGAAGGGGAGGGGTGGCTGATAAAATAAATAAAATAATAAATTAAAATTATGAAAATATATTCAATTATTGCTAGCGTTATTGCCATTGTTGCCCTAATTTTAGCCGGCTATTTTTATTGGCAAGGAGGAGCGATAAGAAATAATTACAGCCTTTGCCAAGCGGAAAAAGATAATTTGATAGCTGAAAGGGATACAATTGCCAAAGATAAAGCAGAACTAAATGATAAATTAAATCTTATTAACGGACAGTTAAATAAAATCAGCCATACCGCCACTGCTTTAAATTACGCTCTTAATTCTTTTATGTTTGCCGGCGATATTAAAGCACTAACTATTGGTTCGCAAGAAGCCAAAAAAGTAGAGGAAGCATTAAGCCAGTTAGACAATAGCAACGAAAGAATGATGGCCGAAGGGCATTGGCATGATTTTAAATCCAGTCGTTTGTTTAATCCGCTTTTTGGTCTTTTAAGGGGTTTGGCTGGTAGCATTAGTCAAGATTTAACTCTTAAACCCTAACCCTTTTATCAATAAGATAAGACCCCTTGACAGGTTGTCTTAACTTATTGACAGTTTAGTTAGAGTTTGATAAAATGCCTTTGGCTGAAAATCCCCCCAATCTCTTTAAAAATCAGCCAAAACAGTAGTGCTTTCCTTATATGTTTTTTAGGCGAATTAAAAAGGGTGCGGTCAGCGTGGATGTAGGTTATTTTAAAAATAGTCTATTTAAATTGGCCTCTTAAGGCCAATTTTTTATTTTCCGACACAGAGATTAATAAAAATTAAAGGTCGACAAAAACAATTAAATAATAAAAATTTAATTAATAAATAAAAAAGAAATAAAAAAACTATGAAAAAATTAACTCTTTTTCTTTTGGCTGCTACCGTTTTAATTTTAACTACGAGTACTGTATTTGCCAAAGGCGACACGCCTAAACGACCTAAAGAAAATGTTGCCTGGCATCTTTCCGGCGCTGTAATGCCGGTGCCTCCTTATGGCTCTCAAGATATCATCGGCTCTGATACTGCCTCAAAATTAACAGTAAAGCAACCAAAAGATGAAAAGCCTTTAAGCATCAAGGGCAAAATGAAAGGCTTAGCACCAAACACGACTTACACTGTTTACTTATCAAAGGCCTACACACCCTATGTGTTTACTGGTTGGAATGTGACAGGAAATTGGGTGATTGATTTTGAATGGAAAGGAGGCCACTATCCAAATGATGTAGTACTTTCTCAGGATGGAAATACCATTTCAGGAACTATCGGATGGCCAAGCGAATCCAATCCATACAGCGTTACTGGAACGGTAAATGGAACGATAAATAATAATGGTTCAATTTCTCTTACTGTTCAATATAACGACCGCTCATATCTTAGAACCATGACAGGAACGATAGATTCAAATGGTCAGCTTTCCGGTTCTTGGAATGATGCTAACGCCCCAACCAATGATAATGGCACTTGGGCAAGCACCAGCGGCCAAGCCACAAAAAACTATACTGGCGATACTGGCTGGCCAGGTCTTTTTACCGAGGCTGTACAGCCCTTTACCTTTACCACCAATGATAAGGGCGACGGAAAGTGGAAAATAAAGCTAAATAATGGTGATTATACAGGCCAGCAGTTTTCTGTCTGGATTAACAACCAAAATGGTTTAACCATTTTGATTAGCGATAATGTTACCATTAAGCCCGATACCTCTAAACCGCCAAAGCCGGATAAAGGTCCTAAAAAATAATTAATAAATAAAAATTAAGGTCGTAAAAATAAATTAAAAAATTAGAAAATAAAAATACGATACGATGAATAAACAATTTTTCTTAAAAATCGTTTTAATCGCCTTAATGGTTTCAATTGTCCCGATTGGCGGGTTGATAATCAAGAATTCTAAAATTCAGGCAAAAGCACCTACGCCAGTTACTTTATTTGATTCCAGCTTTGAAGATCCAAATCCTTGGAATAAATGGTCCGACTATTCTAATTGGGAAAGTACAGGCCCTAAAAACGATGCTCCTTGTGATGATAAAAAAGCAGAAGTTAAATTAAATGGCAATAGTACAAGTACAAGTGGGATCCTTCAATCTATCTCTATTTCAACGCTAGACCATTTCAATATTATTTTAACCTACAAATATAAGATAGAGAAAGATTTAGAGGCAGGAGATGGTGTGACGGTAGCCTGGTCAACTGATAATTCAATTTGGCATACTCTTGCGACCTATACTGGAAGGAAAAACGAGTGGCAAGAGGCCAATTTTGGTCCTATTATTGGAGCTGAAAATCAAGGAACGCTATATTTAAAATTTACCGCCAGCTTCACAAAACAGAGTGGT
>JGI24721J26819_10005358_pt1 | contig 12842 bp, 7 predicted proteins | sample YelNatPaOPGAMG01_FD_26819 | JGI IMG/M metagenome (IMG submission 26819)
CATTCGATTTCCTAGTCAAGATAGATTACACTGCCACAATACGGGCATATTTCAGTATTCAACAGCTCATCGCCACCTTCCATCATAAAATCCCAGAAGTCGACATAATACATAAGGTAATTGTTAATTTGGTCTCACAGGCAAACTTGTATAATTAATCTGAAAAATCTCTTATAGAGATATCTAGTTTCATTTGCTTAATACTCACATTGGGAATTACTTTTACTGCGTATTCTAATTTGGTGTCTTTAGTTTCAGAAATAATCCACCCATGAACCTTTTGANTAGGTTTTGCTAAATTTTCTTTTACCCANCCCATATATCTACAAAGCTGTCCAACAGTATCATCGGTAGNTCGCCTTTTAATCTCAATCACAACAAAATCTCCGTTTTNATCCAAACATAACATATCCATCGTTCCAACATCTTCTGTAATATAANGACCTTCGTGCTGATTTTGAGTCTCTTCTTCAAAATACCTTAGCCCCTTAAATAACTTTGCGAAATTCCTGTGTATCAATTTTTGATAATGATCCGTCTCCAAAGCCTCAATCTGTTCGGCCTCTTCAGCTTCTTTAGTTTCTATGCCACTAGAAGTAACTTGTTTTGGAAAACAAAAATAAAGAAATTTACAGAAATAGTCATTGGTAAAATTTTTAGACTCAACTTGCGTACGGAATGCTGGTTCTTGTTCTAGTTCTTTTTTTACTTGGAGAAGCAAATAGTTATTTTTTAGATACGACTCTAAACCAATAGATTCATTGCTGTAATTAACCAATAGCTTGCCCAATAAATAATCTTGATCATTAAAAATCGGTATAAAGGTGTTGGGATAATAGATACTTAGTAATTTTCCTAACACTGTGCTTCCTGACCTCATTCCTCGGATTTTTAAGGACCGTGCTATCAAATCCCTACTTGTTTTTGTTAATCCACCATTATCGGTATAAAATTCCGATATATTATCGCTTAGGCTTGTAAGAAATATTAATAAATCTTTTATCTCGTTGAACTGCTCTTTAAGACCATACTTAGCCATAGAGCCACCTTTAATACTACCCAAAATCCGAGTAGCCCATTCCAGCTGATATCCCAAACATTCCCGATTTACCTTTTCGCCGAAACCAGGAAAGTATTCTTCTGGGGTTAACTTTTTCATGCGCTCATTTGAGAATAAATTNACTAATTCTTTCCTCNTTTGTGTTATCTTAGCTAATTCATCATCTGTTAACTTAAAATTTTTCACTTTCTCTAATAAGATTTCTTTANCTTCTAAACTTAATAAACCCATTTTTTTACCCTCCTTCTTTATTTTTAATACCATATCTATCAAATAGTCTCTAGTTTGAGCAGTAAAAAAGTAAATTTATTTTCTAAAAATTAATTCTGAGCGTATTTTTTGCAATCTTTCAAATTCAGACACTTATAACTTATTGGGTAGCAATAACTAATTTCACAAGGAACCGTCCCCATTTATCGTTAATTTCTCCTAGAATTTTCCATAATTTTTATCTCTTCTTCAGTTAAGCCATATAACTTATACACCATCTGGTCAATTTGGCACTCCAGTTCGCTTGTATCAGCTTGTGGATTTTGCTTTTTTAAAGGGAAGGTTTTAAATAAATTCATAAAGGACTATCCGATTTTTCTTAGTTCTTCTGATATAATTACTTGAGCATATTTTTGTTTAATCTCTGGTCTTAAAGCTTGGGGAGCAGATTCTAACTGAGGATAAATTTTGTTTTCCAGTTCTTTTAATATCTCTTTTTTCTTTAATCCAAATTTTTTCTTATAACTTCTTGCTATTTGTCTTATAAATTTACTCTGCTCATGATTCAATTGTTTTCTATTCACAAAATCGAGTAATCTATCAAAACTTTCTTTTATCTCCTCACTTTCTTTTCTTTTTAACCATTTTATTAATGCCTCAAATTCACGCTTTACAGGATCGGTAATTCCCTCTTTATCCTGCTCTCGTTTATTGGCTTCATCTTCAAATTCTTCTTTAATCTTTTCAATGATTGGAAAATAATCCTTATTGAAATCTTCTCCTTTTTCTTGCGGACTAGATTCTAAGATTTTTAATATTCCCCAATCATCACTGTTTATAATTTCTCCATTTAAGTTAGTTAACTTTAATCTATAATAATCATCCGCACGACAGAAAACAATAATACCTTCTTCTTTATATCTGTGCGCTATATTCACCATTGCTGGCAAATTAATTGCTTTTTGATACTCCTCAGGATACTTCTGTATCAATCTCTTAAATTCATATTCAAAATATTTAGCACTGGATTTCTCTTCTAACTCTTCTAACTCTTCTAAACCTTCTGGTCTTTCAGTATAAATTTCAAATAATTTTTTTCTCACTGTAGGTTCATCTAAACGAATTGTCTTCTCATCGTATCCAAAATTTTGAATAATTTCATCAATACGAGCATTAACTTTAGTTTCTATTTTTATTTCTNTTTCTGCCAAAGTTTCAGGGAAGAAATTATAAACATAAATCTCATCGTGTTGACTGCTAATCCTGTCAATTCTTCCAATCCTTTGGATAATCCTTACCGGATTCCAATGGAGTTCATAGTTAATTACTACCTGACCATCCTGAAGATTTAAGCCTTCAGCCAAAACCTCTGTAGTAACCAAAATTTGGATTTCTTCTTCGGGCTTTATCTTTACTCTGTTTGCCTTTGGGGCAAACTTTTTAATTTTAATCAAAATCTTTTCGCCTCCACAGATATAATCTACTTTTTGAAATTTATCTTTTATATTATTAAAAATATATCGTACCGTTGACTCAAAGGCACTAAATATGATTATTTTCTTTCCTTTTATTGGTTCTTTGTCTAAAATTTCTATTAGTTTTTGCAGTTTATCATCGTCTTGTGCTGTAATATCCTTAAGCAAATCCTGCATCTCTTGAAAAATTTTTATATCATTTTCTAAATCTTCTTTTAGTCTTTCTGCATCAAATTTTTCTTCATCGTAATAATTCTCTTCCTCAATCCATTCTATCTCTTCACCTCTCTCTAATTCGTCGATCTCTCCTATCCAAACTTTATGTTCTTTTTCTAAGATATCCTTAAATTTATTATGACGTTTTAAATGTATATCGACAGAATCCCTAAATGCCTGAATACTACTTTCTAATCTTCTATAAAGATTTATTTTGACTAACCTTTGTAAGTTTACCCAAGCAACAGTTAATCTTTGAAATTCATCGGGGTCGAATTCTTCATGTTTAGCATATTTACCCAAATTATATCGGGCATAAGTCAATTTATTTATTAATTCCTTTAATTCCTGATACAGACCTTTCGGATATACCTTATCAATTGAATAGTCAATCCTATAGGGTCCTTTTCTTTCTGGAAAATTAATTCCCTCATCCGGATAATATTCGTTAATATCGCTTCGTGTTCTCCGGATAAATAACTGTGTAATTAAATCTTCAATATTAGCATTTCCCCTATCACAGGCTTCAAAAAATTTTTTAAGTTCAACAGGATATATTCTAAAATTATGATTAGTTTCGTAAGGAGAAAAAAGTTTTATTTGCCAATAAATATCCCAAATGCTTAAATTTTGAGGGGTAGCAGAAAGCAAAATTACCTCTTTTCCTTCACAAATCTTTGCCAAATCTTTGTATCTTTGTATATCAGGATTACGAAAGTGATGTGATTCATCAACTAAAACCACTTTTCTTTTTAGATATTTTTCATTATCCAAAACTTCATCCAATTCCCCAGAAGAAAATACTTTCGCCCTTGCTACTCCTAAATCAGCCAAAACTTCTTGCCAATATTCAACTAAACGAGGTGGCGAAATTACAATAGCGGATTTACCTTCTGTTTCTAAGTGTGACAATAACGCCGAACCAATATATGTTTTGCCAAGACCAGGGACATCAGAAATAAATACGCCATTAAACTTCTTAAGTTTACGATATGCATCAATAACTGCATCCTTCTGGAATCTATAAATTTCAGCTTCTATATCGATTTCAGGTTCAGGTTCTTTATAACTAAAAATTTCATGTAAGACTTTTAGATATATCCTAAAGGGAGTAACCTCTTTATTAAATGCCCAAGATTTTTCAATTGCCATTTGGGCTGATTCAGTAAAATCAGTCAATTGTACTTCTTTCCATCTTTCTTCAAACCAATTATCTAAAGTTTTATAATTTTCGTCTCCTAAAACTCTCACATTCAATTCTGTATTTAATTGAAAACCACTCACCGAAAAATTACTTGAACCTACAATCGCTTCGCCTAACCCGTGTCTTTTATCTTTATATTCAAATAAATAAAGTTTTGCATGCAAAGGTTCCTTATAATAAATTCTTATTTCAATCTTCTTCTCTCTTAACTTTTCTAAAAACCATTTCAAAAACTCAATATTTTCTTGAGTTGCTTTAATATAACTTAAATCATTCATTAAACCTTTAAATTCTTCATCTAAAATTTCTTTTCTTTTTTCTTCCGGTAAGTATCTTGTTTTCTCAAGAGCGTCTTTTACTGCTTTTTCCCATTTCTTTTCCAAGAGTATTGCTTCTGCAGTTTGTTTATTAGTTCTTGAGCCAGCTAGAATCTCTAATTTCTCTAAACTATCGATTTCCTCTTTTAATTCCTTAAATCCACTTAAAAAAAGCCATCCTACACAAAATCTTGCCCTTCTTGAAATAGAAAGTTTTTCTTTTAATTTATCTACTAATTTTATCTCTGAATTATCAATAATATCGTGTGCCATTTTAATAAGACAAAATTCTAACTAATTTTTCAAAAATATAAATCCTTCCTTTAATTTTTTCTATTTTTACCATTTCTAAAACACCAAAAGAAAGCATTTTCTTTAAAAGGCGATTTGCAGTATTTCTTGGCAATTTCAAATCAGAAGCGCGAAAAATCGGTTTTGAAAACATTAAATTTATCATTCTATAAAGATAAGGTGATTTCATTTTCTTTAATCCCTCTTCAGTTTCTTCTTTTAACTCTAAAATCTGATGAATTAATTTTTGCGTTTCTTTAGCCTGATGAATCAAAGAAAGTAAGAAAAATTTTATCCAATCTTCATAACTTTGAGTCTTATCTACATAATTTAACTTATTGATGTAATCTTCTCTATTTCTTTCAAAATAACCACTGATATACAAAACAGGCAAACTCAAAATATTTTTCCAATAAAGATAAAGTGGGATTAAAAGCCTGCCAATCCTACCATTACCATCTTCAAAGGGGTGAATTGCTTCAAATTGATAATGAATAATCCCTGCCTTTATTAAAGGATGCTCTTGATTATCACTTAAAATGTATTTCTCTAAATTCTCCATATAATCTATTACCAAAAATGGTTCAGGAGGAATATATGTTGCCTCTTCAATAGTTGCTCCTTTTTTACCAATCCAAACCTGTTTTCCCCTAAACTTTCCTCTTGTTTGGTGTCCCCGTGTATTTTCTAAAAGTATTTGATGTAAAGTTTTAATAAAGGATAAATCTAAATTCCTGTTCCTTAATCCTTCAATTGACATAACCATTGCTTTTTTGTAATTCAAGACTTCTTTTGTGTCAGCGTATTTTGGAATTCCCGTGGCTTCAAACTTTAAGACATCAGAAACTGTTGACCTTGTTCCTTCAATTTTAGAACTTATGGTGGCTTCTTTGGTGAGTAAAGGCGCAATTAAAATTTGGGGATCGGGTAAGTTTTTATGCAGTCCATTTAGATTCCCTAACTCTAAACTGGCATTGGCTAATTCTAAATAAAACTTAGCAGGGTCTAATTTTACCGGTAATTTTGGCGGATGGTAAGGTTTAATCATAAAACAATTATACCACAATGTTCCACAAAAAGCAAAAAGTGGAACATTGATTGGTTTTTTGTTCCATAAGTGGAACTATACACTTTTTGCCTTTTTTAATCTATTTTGGACTAATTCTGCTACTGCCCAATAAACTTCTTTTCTTTCTTCTTCAGTTAAATCTAAAGCATCAAAAACAATATCATCTAATGCTTTTCTGTCTGGTAATGGCCTTAGCTCTTGTTCACGAATGGGTTTGTTGGGATCAAAACCAAGTTCAACAAAGATGGATTTAGGTTTCCTTTTAATAATTTCTAATTTTTTTAAAAATTTAAAGATATTGTTATCTAAAATAACATACAGTTGCTCCATTTCATAAACCGCAAGCCATTTAACTCCTAAAGCTAATCCTGCACTTGCACCACCAGTAAATTCTCTAAAGAAAAAATTTGTTACGCTATTATTTAATAAAACCCCAAATTCGAACTCATATTTTTTAATAAAATTATCTTTTATAGACAAAGAATAAAAAGTTTGATCATGATTTAAATCTGTATTTGAAATATAAAAAGCTGGTCTATCTGCAGTTGCACGTAGAGATAAAATACGTGTTTTAATATCATTCAAACTATACCAGTATTTTCTATTTTTAACTGTTTCCAGTCTATGAAATCCTTGTTTTTCACCCCATTCAATATAATCTAAAACTTTCTTTCCTTTTAATTCTTCTTTTGCTTTTTGAACCATCAAAACTTTATATTTTAAATCTTTAGGTTTAATTAAAATTGTTTTGCATTCTCTCGGACTCTTTACCACCGGCTTTAAAAATTCTTCTTCAATCAACCAATAATCACCAGTTTTTGTATTTTTTACGATCCTCAATCCTGCTTTTTTAATCTCTTCCAAACTCTTAAAATCTACTAAATTTTTAATTCTTGATTTTATTTCTGAAAATTCAATTTTATCNGTTACATCTTCAACATAGAAAAATTCATTGGCGCCGGTTGTAAATCCTCTTTTAACTTCCGCAATATCTCCTAATCTTACCAATTTCCCTTTACCCTTTTCTAAAATTTTCCAATAAATTTCTGGCGCTCTTAAATATTTTCCACCCCATTTGTTGCCAATATATTGACCAGTTTTTTCATCCTTTCCAAATTCCCATAAATCTTTTTGATTTACAATATACAATCTATAAATTTCATTCTCCCTTCGTTTTCCTTCTTGAAATTCTTTTAAATTATAATCTTTTTCTAAATCAATAAAAATTTCAGAATATATTATTTCCTCAAATGGCTTTTTAAACATTACAAATCTGACCTCGTTATTTTTCACTTCTTCATCAAAATCTTTTTCTTTTGGCGCTTTAATTAAAGCAATGATTGTGTTTACATCGGCATGCTTAAATGATCTTTTTACTTGATTATCATAAATTGCAACTATTGGACATCTTTTAATTAAAACTTCCTGTAAAATTCTTCCAAAACCCACATCCAGCCAAGAATTTGAAGAAATATAACACAAAACTCCATCTGGGTTTAAAAGTTTTAAGCCTTTTAAATAAAAATAAACATAAAGGTTGCAATTTTTGTCAAATTTTTTAGGGATAGGGGATTTTGATTTTATTCTACCTTCATAGTCATAAATATAATCTAACTCGGTTTGCTCTATCAATTTTTCTTTATACTGGTTTTTTGAATAAAATTTATTTAAATCCTCAATCCTCTCCTGTCTTACATAAGGAGGATTGGCGATTACAATATCAAACCCTTTAATCTCTGCAAAAGCCAAATCCCAAATTAAAGGTGGCTCTTTTTGTTTTCTTAGCTCCTCCTCAATTCTAATAATATACTCTAAAGTCTTTTCCAGTTGTTCCAATCTTTCCTCAAATAACATTTTTTGTTTTTCCTTAACTGGTTCTCCAAATTCAAAGGTATGCTGAGAACCTCTTAACTGAAAACTTATATTCTGTATCTCCTGTTTAATTTTGATTTTGGATTCACTTAGAGCATTTTGCAATAATTTTTTTTCTAAATAAAGTGTTTGTTTATATTCTTGCTGATTACTTACCTTATAAACATACTCTTTTCTCTGGATAAGATTTTTAAGATCAGATTTTCTATTTTCTACAAAATTCATTATCTTACCCAAAGGAATAATATTTCTTCCTATCCTCTGTACTAAACTATCTCCCCATCTAATTTTGAAACTTAAATTTGGTAAAAGCGGTTCTCTTTGATCCATCAAGAGTTCATTGTCCGCATCTACAAATAAATCAAGCCAAAGTCTAAGTTTTGCTATATTTACCGCCCATTCTTTTATATCATTTCCATAGATATTTCGTTCAATAATTCTTTTCTTCTCTTCATATTTACTTAAATGAGGGTAATTCAATTTTTCCCAGAGAATTTCTTTTAACTGATAAAGAATCTGTTGTGCAACCACTAAATAATGTCCTGAACCGCAGGCAGGATCCAAAATAGCAACCTCATCTAACTCTTTTAAAACTTTTCTTGCTTCTTCATCATTAAACGGATAATCTATCTGCTCGCCTATTTCTGTAAATATATATCTATATAATTTTTCTTTTTCAATCTTTGTTTTATTAAAAAGAAATTCTACCAGAGACCTCCTTATCATTAACTCAATTTCTACTTTGGGAGTATAAAAAATTCCTGCCTTTTCTTGTTCTTCTTTTTCCTCAATATTAACCAAATGCTCATAAATATTACCCAACATTTCTGGGTTAATCGCAATATCAATATCAAAAGGCGTAGATTCTTCTACAGTAAAATTATAACTTTCAAAAAACTCAAAGATATCATCAAAAAGTTCATCAGGAATCTGCCATCCAACTTCATCTAACTCCGTTTTTTCAAATAAACCACCATTTAAATAAGGAGCGTTCTTCAAAATTTCATTAAAATTGCCCAAATATGGCTTTTCTTTATAATGCCGAGAGGNCTGACAAAGNGATTCAAAGAATAGAGTATTAAGCCAATCTTGATGAAATTTATTTTCATCTTTAAATTGATTTTTATAAGTATACCAAAAATTTACTAAGAAATTTTTATCGTTACTGAAACAACCTCTTTTTTGCACAAAATAAAGAAACATTATACGATTGAGTATCTGATGTGTGTAATCATTTAATTTCTTTTCTTTGTTTTCCAAAAAATTTGTCTTTTGCCTAATCAGTGTTCTTTTAATCTTTCCAAAAATCTCTTCATATTCATCATAAAATTTTTCTGTTACTAAATCCACGCTAAAGGCATCTTCTATACAATTTCTTACCGAAGAAAAAGTTGTATCTTTCTGATTTATCTTTAGGTTTTCTAACTGCTCACAAGGTGTTCTTAATTTATCACGATTTTCAGGAGATATGGAAAATCTATTAATCTTTATAGAACTGCCTAATTTTTCTGCCTTTACAAAATCCAAATATTCAAAATCTGAAGTAGAAAATATAAAAACACTATGATCAATAATTTGTTTTATATCAGATAAAGTTATAATTTTTCTTTCCCATCTTTTAAGTTCTCTTTCTGGTAAGTTTATATTTTTTAAAACAAAAAGAACTGCTTTATGATCAACCTTCTCCGCTAATACCAAACATTCTTCAATTTTATTTTTGCTCTCCTCATCCTTTTCAAAAATAAAACTATTTAAACAAGGATTATCCCAGTTCCACTTTTCAATAAATAATTCTTTTAAGTCCTCTTTTGATTTTATTTGACTTAAATAAAATTTTACATTTTCTTTCATAGATAAAAGATTTTTCTATTTAATTAAAAATCAATAATAAAATCCATTCTTTTAAATTTCTTCTTAACTTATTCTCTACTCACTACTCAATACTTACTACTCACTCCTAAAACAAAAACCGGGCTTTTGTCCCGGCTTTAAATTCTTTATAATTTACTTTAAATATATCTTAATTTGCATAATACTTTTATTTATCCATTTATATAATACCACAGAGTTAAAATTTTGAGAACAAAAAAATAATTAAACCTACCACCTCTTACATAACTCTTTATACCCACAAATCCCACAAAAATAGTTCTCGTTGAGATAGAAAATGCCGGTTTTAATGGCTTTAAAGACTATGGCAAGGATTTTGAGGAAGCGGCCTAAGTCGAAATTTAAATAAAGAAAGCAACTAAAAGAAAATAGTGATTGAGCGTTTTGAAAAATTAGAGTGGTTGGCTCCCCGGGTAGGACTCGAACCTACAACCTATTGGTTAACAGCCAACCGCTCCACCTATTGAGCTACCGGGGAAACCAATTCAAAAATTATAACCTATTAATTGTTTATAGTCAAGTAATAGCTTTTCTATCCAAAAGAGCTTTTGCAAGTGTTGCTGAATCAATATATTCAATCTGTGTGCCAAGCGGAATACCTATAGATAATCTATAAATTTTTATTTTATATATAGATAATTTTTGAATAAGGAAATTACTAGTTAATTCTCCTTCGTTGTCTGGATCAGTTGATATAATAACCTCTTTGATAAGACCTTTTTCTATACGATTTATCAATTTATTAATATTTAAATTTTCTTCGCCTATACCTTCTAAAGGAGAGATTGAACCTAAAAGAACAAAATAAAGTCCGTTGTATTGTGAAGTCTTTTCTATTGCCAAAATATCTTTTGGTTCTTCCACAATGCAGATAATATCTTTTTCCCTTTTTGGGTCAGAACATATATCGCATATCTCATTGAGTGAAAAATTATTACATAATTTGCAAGGTTTAATATATTTATGTATATCCTCTATGTTTTTAACTAAATCTTTTAGGTCTTTCTCCTTCATCTTTAATATATGAAAAATTATCCTTTCAGAGGTTCGTCTTCCTATTCCGGGAAACTTTGAAAATTTTTCTACTAAGTCATTAAAAATTTTTGGAAAAGTATCCATATCTAACTTCCCATATCTATATTTCCGCCAAAAGTATCCAATAAATCATTTAATAAATCAGCATTTTGCTCTTTATCTTGCAAATCTTCTTTTATTTTGCTTTTTTCTTCATTATCTTCTTTATCTATAAGAATAAATTTTATATAAATCTCTTTATTAATAAATTTTGAAACACTCTCTTCTATAAATTTTAGATTTTTATTATTTTCTACAATCTCTTTATGGAATTTATTTTTTTTAGAGAATCCAATGTTTATAATATTTCCATTTGAAGAAGTCGGAACTCCAAAAGACAGATGTGAGGCNATNGCCATTCTTTTCTTCTGCATATTTGATATAATCTCCTGCCATTTAGTTTTTATNTCAGTAAGTATAAGATTATCATTGTTATTGTCATTATTGGAATTATTTNGTTCTTGATTTATATNTTCTGCTATATCCTCTTTTTTTTGNAAATCTTTTAAATCTAAATCCAATTCAGTTTTAATATTATCTTTTATAACTTCCTCTTTTTCTATTTTATTTAATATAGGTGGTTTATCTTCCTCTTTGTATAAAAATTTAACTATAGCCAACTCAAAAGGAATCCTTATGCTATTAAGTTTATTTGACTGTTCCTTTGCCAAAATTAATAAATCAATGAGTTTTAAAATATCGCTAACTGATATAAAAGAGGCTGCTTCAAATACAAAATCTTTTGTTTCTTTTGATATATCCTGTAAATTTTTAAAAACATCCGGAGTTAATTTAGCAAACAAAACATTTCTTAAGTATAAAATAAAATTATTTAAAAAAACACCTAAATCTTTTCCGCTTTTTATTATATTTTCAATAATATTTAAAGTTTTAGGTAAATCTTTTAAAAAAATATTCTTTGCTATTTCGTTTAAAAGTTCCTCATCTACTAAACCCAAAAAAGAAAGAATATCTCTATCCTGATTTTCTAAAAGAACAGGAACAACCTGATCAAGTAATGATTCTGCATCCCTTATGCTTCCATCTGCTGCCTTTGCTATTGCGTATAATATATTTTCCTTGATATCCAATTTCTCCTCTAAAATTATTTTCTTTAATTTTTCTACTATTTCTTCTACTGACAAAAGTTTAAATTGAAATTTTTGACACCTTGAAAGAATTGTGGGCAAAACCTTATGTATGTGTGTTGTTGCAAATATAAATTTTACATGTTGAGGAGGTTCTTCGAGTGTTTTAAGTAAAGCATTAAAAGCATCCTGCGATAACATATGGACTTCATCAATAATATAAATTTTATAGCGGGAATATGTTGGTGATAATTTTACATTTTCCCTTAAAACCCTTATCTCATCTATACCCCTGTTTGAGGCAGCATCTATCTCGATTATATCCATTGGAGTGCCTTTTGTTATCTCAAGACAACTTGTGCATTTCTCACATGGATTTATTGTTGGTCCATTAAAGCAATTTAAAGATTTTGCAAATATTCTTGCCAGTGATGTTTTACCAACCCCTCTTGGTCCACTAAATATATATGCATGATGAATGCGTTTTTTTAAAATTGCGCTCTTTAAATTGTTAACGATATCTTTTTGACCTACTACTTCATCAAAATTTTTTGGTCTGTATTTTAAAGAAAATGCAATATATTCCATAATCTAAAAATTATTTTTAATTTTTTATGTGGTGAATATTATAACTCTAAAGTTTTTTATTTCAACCGAAATTAAATTTTTAAAGAAATAAAGGGTGGGTTTTCATNTTTTAAATCAGNTATGTCTTGTAAAAATAAAGATTCTATATCAAAATAATCTAAAGCACATTCCTCTCTGATATCTTTATAGCTATATTGTAAAAAATCTATTATTTTATTTAATAGAATTGTTTTCNTAGGAAAATAAAGAGAAACGCTCTCTCCTTCAAAAATATACCCATAATAATTTAAATTTTTATTTTGGTTTAAAATCTCTAAATTGTATTGTGTATTTTTATCCTTTAATAAATATGTAAAATATAATTGGTCATTATTTAATAATTCTAATCTATATAAGTCAAGTTGAGGATTTTTAATTTTTAAAGAATCCATTAATATTGTATTAGTTTGTAAAATATTAGATTTAATAAATTCTGTCTGTTTTAAAAT
>JGI24721J26819_10005359_pt1 | contig 12842 bp, 11 predicted proteins | sample YelNatPaOPGAMG01_FD_26819 | JGI IMG/M metagenome (IMG submission 26819)
AAACATATAAGCAATCAGGCCGTGATAGCTCAGTTGGGAGAGCGCCAGACTGAAGATCTGGAGGTCGCTGGTTCAATCCCGGCTCACGGCACATTACAATTAGCACAATTCCATAAAAATAGAAACGTGTTTTTTTGTGGTTATTTTATGCCCAATTGAGTATGGTTACGTTTTTAAACTCGGCTGTTAGATGAGTTTTTATAATCGTATGCTTCCACGTATCTCTGTGCGGATCTCATAAAGGGATTGTGCGGGTAATATGCCAAATTTAACATGACTATCAATTGACATATAGGTGGTTTTTTCGAATCGAAAAACCTCGGACTGGATCAGATCATCCTGTTGATTTGATATTGGTCTTTACAATCTAGCAAGCGTCAGTCAGGTTCTTTTTTTAACCATATATTTCAGATTCATCTTTCCATCTGCATAAACAATCGCCGGTGTTTCCTTAAGATCACTGGCAATAACAGGCTTGAATTCCATCTTATTCAGGATATCCCTGTCGATGTCCGCCCCCTTTGCAATCTCTGTAAGAATAAGTCCTTTTTTATCAAGGTTGAATACACAGCGTTCCGTAAAGAATTTTACCTCCTTTGAATACTTTACCGCCTCTTTTCCGCTGAAGAATATCTTATAAACATCATTTACGAATTTTACCAGATCACCGTCCTTTTTGATGTGTATCCCATCCTTATTGAATGATATGTCAGTCTTTCCTGCGGTGAAACTACCGGCAAAATATGCTCTTGGAGTTCCTTCAGCAATAACCGGAAAACCACCTGGCCCTGTAAGTTTTCCAGGGATATACGAAGGGTTGACATTTCCGAACCGATCCACCTGCAGAAATCCAAGCGATGCTACATCTATGATTCCACCCTCGTAGTTGGAGAACATATCTGGTATTGTGGACACTGCAAACGCACCAAGGGATACCCCAAAGTCCGGACCTGTAAGGGCCAGACCACCCCATGGCCCTGATTCAACAACTGAAACTATGTTTCTTGATAGTTCTTCACGGGATATTATGCCTGAAATCAGAGACGGGATTCCCACACCCAGGTTTATGAGGATGGGTGGCCCCTTGGAATTGATAACAGAAACAAGTTCAATTGCAACTCTTCTTGCAATTACATTCTGTGATTGCGGTATATTTTTTTCTGCACCGTCTCCCGGAAAGTCTCTTGAATTCCATGGATTTGACTTGAATGAAGCCCTGGGATCGTAATAGAAGGAACTGGCCTGCCAGTTGTATTTTTCCGGTGAAGGGACAACGAAATCTACAAGTGGATATGGGATTTCAACGTTTCTTGGTGGGACAGACATGTCCCCCAGATATTTCTTCACCTGCGCAATGACCACTCCCGGCTTTGGCCTGGCCCTTGTTGCCTGTGCAATTGCCATGACAGTTCCCCTTATTGGTTCGTCGTCCATGGTCAGGTTTCCATACCGGTCAGCAAACGTGGTTCTCACAAATGCAATTTCGGGTTTTGGAGACCTGTATAGAAGATATTCCTCGTCCGAAATGCTGAATTTTGAAATGGTGCATTCTTTAGCCTGATCTGCTTTCTCGTTCAGGGATCCTGAATCCACCTCAGGATCCAGGTATGTACCCAGCCCTATTTTAGTGAGAAGCCCGGGTCTTCCTGACGCAACCTCCCTGAACCAGTAGGCAGTTATGCCAATTGGCCAGCCGTATACCTGAAAACTGTTTTCAACCGTCATTTTCTGCAGCCATGGGGAAAACCCCATGAACGGAACAAGCATACCTCTTATGAAATCCTGGTTTCCTTTCTCATATGCATCTTTCAGTACCTCATCAAGTGCCCTGCCTGATGAGGCAGGAAGGGCGTCGGTTTCAATGAAAAGAGACTTTGGATGCCCGGTGGATGTATATTTTTCATAGAGTGATTTTATCAGGTACTCAGGTGTTGTGGCCATGTTGAAGCCTGATATGGCCAGAATGGAACTGTCCTTTACGCAGTCGAGAAAACTCATGTCACCGAATTCCAGTATTTCAGGCCTCAATTTCACACCTCATATATTTTTGTTTATCTTAATAGAAATAACCGCCGTGCTTATTTATCTTGTTTGTTAACATGAAATATTAATGAATCAGACGATTGGTTCCGTTAAGTATTTCTCTTCCCGAAATTATTAGCAAGGTTTTTAAAACTAAAGGTATTTTTGTTTCAGTGGTTTTTATGAATGTAAAGGAAGAAAATGTAACTTACAAAACTTTCGATGGGACTGATGTTAAATCTTACCTGGCGAGGCCAGATGACAGTGCTAAACATCCGGCAGTCATTGTTATACAGGAGATCTGGGGGCTTACAGACTTTCTTAAGAGTGTTGCAAAAAGACTGGCGGAAGAGGGTTTTGTTGCATTAGCTCCCCACCTCTATTCACGCAAAGAACACTATGATCTGTATACTCAGGAGAACATCATGGATGCAATGAGGCCCATGTGGTCTCTACCACCGGAGAAGAGACGGGATCAGGCAGCCATTCAGGAAATGCTCTCAAAATCAAGCGAAACAAGCAGGAAAATTGTCAATGACCTCATGTTTAACAGGCAGACCTTTGAGATCACAATGGCAAAGGATCTGGTTGAGGGTTACAAATACCTTAAGGAAAAGCCATTTTCCAACGGAAAGATGGGCGTGGTTGGATTCTGCATGGGCGGAGGACTGGCCTTCCAGATCTCCACAATGGTGCCATTTGATGCAAGCGTTATTTACTACGGTGCGAACCCTAAAAATCTTGATGATCTTTCCAAACTGAAGGGACCTGTTTTCGGCATTTATGCCGGAGAGGATGGGCCCATAAACGCCGGGCTTCCAGAACTTATCCCCGCAATCCTCAAACATAAGAAAAACTTCGAAATGAAAATATATCCCAATACTCAGCATGCATTCTTCAACCACACAGGACTTGCATACGACGAGAATGCTGCAAAGGATGTCTGGCCCAGAACAGTGCAGTTCTTCCACCAAAACCTGGGTGAGTGAATGGCAGATAATGAGACCGGAATCCTCGATGTCTGTTTCCTCACCTGGGTATCCATAACAAGCGGTGANAAGGAGAAGAATAAGGAAAAAAAGGAAGANGGAAAATCTTCCATTTAACCCCATTTGGCGAAATAAAAATTGTCCCATGCATTACTGAGAAATATTAATATATTAATCGCACGCTTGCATCTGAATCATGTCAGGAGAGGATAAAGTTTACGGCAACATTCCAGAAGCTATTATTGCAGGGATCATACTTATAGCTCTTCTTAATCATATGGATCTCGTTGGATTAATACTTGCGGGTTTTGCTGTGGGGCTCATAGCAAGGGGGGCAATGAGAGGACTTCTTTCAGGGCTTCTTGCTGGAGTCATTATTTCACTTTTGTCTATGATATTCGTGCTGTTCCTGCCAGATTACGGCATAACAATGATAAATGCTTATCTTGGAAACAACATCCTGACTGCAAACATTACAGGGACCCTTAGATTCCTTGGTTCACAGCCTTCCAACAGCCTCATACGCCAGTTGATCGTAGATGGTACCGTCATACCGGCAATGGGTTCATTTATTGGTGGAGCCATACTTTCGCAGGGCTATGATTACAGTGANGGGGCTGAGGAGATCGATGAGGACCTCCAGAAATCAGCAGAGTGATCAGATTGTGCCCGATGGGCTTTCAAACACAGACTCTGCAAGTTTCAGGGAATCCCTGCGTCCGTTGACAAGAAGGCTTGAGAGTGCCATTGAATCCCTGTAGAATTTTTCAACACCAAAATCCTGTATGTACCCATATCCTCCATGAACCTGCAGGGCAAGTTTTGTTGATCTTCTCATAAGATCAAGAGACCTGTTCTTGAGCATCAGCACATGTTTTGCATCCATTTCCATGGACCTTTCAAGATAACTCTGGAGTATCTCCATCTCCGAGAGTACATCTGAAAGGGATGATGCAACAGGGCTGTAGTCCTTGAGAGGTTTCTGGAAGGTTGTCCGGACCTTTGCGTAATCCACTGCCTTTGTGACTGATCCATAAGATATTCCCAGTGCTATGGATGACACCTCAATTCCAAGGCCGTCAATAACCTCTGAAAATCTCCTGGAACCTTCCGGACATATTTNTGTATATTCTCCTGATTCAATATTTACCTGAGATATTTTGAATCCCCTGAAACCAAGCTGATGCCTGACTTCCATTGCTTTCATGCCGCTCTTCACCAGAACTAGAGGATTTTCATCGCCTTCTGCTGCCGTGAGAAGATACTTTCCACCACTGTTCATAACAGTTTCCCTTGAACCTTGAATTTTTCCATTTTTTATTACGGGAAGTTTTTCCTGATGAAGCCCGTTCAGAACTTCTGAAAATGCAATACCAATCTCCTCCTCCCCTGAGAGGAGTGACGGTATGATGTTTTTTGCCTCGCTGTCCCTTATGANTTCACCTGCTATGGAGTTAAGCATCAATATTTTTACAGCCAGAGAGGGCGAAACCCTTGCANTCTCCTGAAGGATTATTGAATATGCCCCCCGGTCAAGATTTGATCCTCCAAGGCTTTCTGGAAATCTTGATCCCAGAAAACCCTGTTCTGACATTGATTTCGTTATCTCCCCGGTTATTCCTCTCTTCTCAATATCAAGAGCCTTTCCTTCTATCTCCTTGGCTATAAATTCTCTGACTGATGATCTCAGTATGTCATATTCCTCGTTTTCCATTCAGTTTCCCTCCCCATCCTGTTTTGTGATCATTCGTGTTATTATGAGTTTCTCAATCTCACTGGTACCTTCCCATATCTCCATGATCTTTGCATCCCTGAAGAATCTTTCAAGATCAGAGTTCAGTCCCGATACCCCTGTGATTTCAAGTGCCTTTTCAGAGGCAAAAACGGCAGTCTCTGCCGCATACGCCTTTGCCATACTTGTTATCTTGGGATCTGGCTTGAACTGGAACAGATAAGACGCAGCCTTATATGTAAGCATCCTGGATGCTTCTATCCTTGTTGCCACCTCTGCAATCGCAAACTGGACGTTTTCATCTACGTACTCTCCGGACTCTTTCATCCTGTGCACATGTTCAATTACCCTGTCCAGGGTTCCCTGTGCTACGCCAAGTGCCTGTGCAGCCACATATATCCTGCTGATGTTGAAAAACGTCATTATATAGTAGAAACCTTTTCCTTCCTCCCCCACCATATTCTCAGCCGGAACCTCCACATTTGTGAGAATTAGTTCTGCGGTGTTTGTAGCCCTGACTCCAAGCTTTCCTTCAAGTTTGTTTGCCTTGAAGCCGTCACGGTTTGTCTCCACTATGAATGTACTCAGTCCATGATGGCGTTTACTGTCCGGGGTTGATGTCCGCGTGAGCATGACTACAAAATCTGCAATCTGCCCGTTAGTTATGAACATCTTGGAACCGTTTATTATATAGCTGTCACCCTTTTTTGTTGCAGTTGTTTTTAGTCCAGCAACATCGCTTCCTCCCCCCGGCTCTGTGACCGCCAGACCCATTATGGCCTTTCCAGAGTTAACAAGTGGAAGATATTTTTCCTTCTGCCTGTCCGATCCGAAAAGCATTATGACCTCCACACCGAAGAGGGATACTGTTGCAGCTATACCCATTCCAGGATCCTGCCTGCAGAGCTCCTCGATTGCTATGAGCATTTCCCATGGATTCTGGTAATCAATTATGCCATCCCTGAATGCNTTTTCCCTTATTTCAAATGGATATTTCTCATCCCTGTCGTATTTGAATGCCAGATCCGGTGTTATCTCCCTCTTTGCAAATTCCCTTATTTTTTCTCTTGCTGCAACAAGATCATCAGGTAGATCAAAATCCATAATATCACTCCCTCTCCAGAAGAACTGAATAGCCCTGGCCACCGCCCACACAAAGTGTGGCTATTCCCCTCTCTTTCTTTTTCTCGTTAAGTATGCGTGAAACTGTACCGGCAAGTCTTGCGCCGGTTGCACCAAGAGGATGGCCTATTGCTATGGCTCCACCTTTAACGTTCACCTTTTCTCTTGGTATGCCTATCCCTTTCATTGCATTCAGCGCAACTGCAGCGAACGCCTCATTTATCTCCCAGAAATCAATATCCTCAGCTTTAAGTCCGGATTTCTCCAGGAGCTTCTTTGACGCAGGAACTGGGCCTTCACCCATTATGGATGGATCAACTGCAGCCCATGCGAAACTGCTAACCTTTGCAAGTGGTTTCAAACCATATTCCTTGATTTTTTTTCCTGACATCAACATCACAAGTGAAGCACCTGCATTGAGCGGGGAAGAATTCCCTGCAGTGATAACTCCATCCTTCGTGAATGCAGGCTGAAGTTTCTGGAGACCTTCCATGGTTGTATCTCCCCTTATGCTCTGGTCCCTGTCCACAGTGATTATGTCTCCATCCTTTTCAACATCAACTGGCAAAATCTCGCCCTTGAAAAATCCCTCATCCTGTGCCTTTGCCGCAAGCTTATGGCTCTCCATTGAATACCTGTCCATATCTTCCCTGTTGATATTTTTCAGCTTAGAAAGCTTCTCTGCAGTAAGTCCCATTGAATATGATGTGTTCATGTCATATTTCCTGTATTCAGGCCTTACAAGGAGTTTTATATTGGGTTTTATGTGAGGGTTGTCGCCCAGAGGCACATGAGTCATGTGTTCCATTCCACCGGCCAGAACAATGTCGGCATTTCCTGTGGATATTTCCATTGAACCTATTGTTATGGCGTTCAGTGACGATGCACATGCCCTGTCCAGTGACATTGCCGGAACACCGAAGGGCAACCCAGCAAGAAAAACAGGGTGCCTTCCACCGTATGTCCAGTTCTCATCTGCCTGGATCGCACAGCCGGTTATGACGTCACCTATCTCTTCAGCCCTTATACCAGTGTCTTCCACAGATTTTTTAATGAGCCTGCCAAGAGCCTCATCCATCCTTATGCTGTTGAAAACATCCCTCTCCGGGTCCTTTGGCCTTGATCTTGAAAATGCAGTTCTTTTAAAATATACCAGATATACATCATTTCCGTTCATTTAAATCACCTTCGTGGCAAATCACNGGTTGCATATTCAATGCTTTCNATGAATTGCTTTAACTCAGCTACATATAATGAGTTTTTATTTACTTTGCCATTAAGTTGTTAATAATTAACAGACATGTGCACTGCAAAACTCTAAAAACCAATCTTGACTCATGGNAATGAGTTGATTTAATGCCGTACAACATTATTGTATTGATAAAGCAGATAGTTGATATAGATCTGCTGAAGGTTGATAGTTCCACCGGCACACCACAGGTCCAGGGACTCCCATTAAGACTTGAAACACTCAGTAAGAATGCAGTGGAAGAAGCCGTGAGAATAAAGGAAAAACATGGAGGAAAGGTAACAGCCATATGTTTTGGAACAGACAAATCCACATCAGCCATGAAGGAGGCCTATGCAATGGGAGTTGATGAAGGATATATACTGACAGGATACACCGGAAACAACCCCTCTCTGACAGCTGAAGTTATTTCACGAAAGATAAAGGAGATTCCACATGATCTCATTATTCTCGGCAACCAGTCCGCTGAATCCTATACAGGCATGCTTCAGGGGAAGCTTTCAGCGATCCTTGATGAACCACTTCTCTCAGATGCGGTTAAAATTGAGGTCACAGACAGAAATGCATCTGTAACCATGGCTCTTGAGAATGAGAACATAGTTGCACAGGCACAGATGCCCGTGGTGATCTCGGTTACCCAGGAAATAAACGAGCCCAGGTTTCCGCCTGTTATGCAGATAATGGCAGCAGGAAGGAAGAAGATAAATATAGAGGCAGCTCAGGGTACAGTGAAAANCAGTGTGGAAATCATAAGCAACACTGCACCGAGAAGCGAGAGAAGAAAAATGGTGTTTGAGGATCCGGAAAAGGGTATTCCTGAAATTGCCAGAGTCATAAAGGAGGCTATGAAATGAAGTGCCTGGTCTTTTCAGACAATTNGGATCTTGCCGGCCAGATGCTGACATATTTCAGGAAATCAATGGATACAGATCTTGCAACTACGGTGAGAGATGCTTCAACCCTGGAAATGTACGGTTCAAAGAAAATATTCCATCTCAAAGATACCGTATTCCCTGGAGATATTGCCAGAGTGCTTGAAAAACTTGTATCTTCCAACAATTACGACTACATAGTTATCGGTTCTACGGCAATAGGTCGCGGTGTTGCCGGAATTCTTTCTCAGAAACTCGGGCGGGAAGCAATGACAGAGATCTCTGAATTCAGGATCGACGGGGGAAAGACTGTAACCAGAAGATTCTTCTATGGAGGGAAAACCGTGCTTGAGGAAAAGTCAAATGCAACAATACTGACTGTTATGCCAGGAATATCAGACCCGGAAAAGGTCCAGGAAAAAAGCCCTATTGAAGAACTTCCNGCATCAGAATCCGCGGTGAAGCTTATTGAAAGAAAGGAGAAAAAAGCTGGAACTGTTGATCTTGAGAAGGCAGGGATAATTGTAAGTATAGGCCGGGGAATAGGGAGCCAGGACAAAATACCTCTCATTGAACCTCTGGTAAAAGCTGCCCATGCAGAGCTTGCAGGTTCAAGGCCCATATGCCTTGACTACCACTGGCTTTCAGAGGATAGGCAGGTAGGACTTTCCGGAAAGAAGGTTAAACCAAGAGTCTACATAGCACTGGGAATATCTGGGCAGATCCAGCATATAGCCGGTATGAGGGGATCCAAGACCGTGGTTGCCATAAACAAAGACAAAAGTGCACCCATTTTTGAGGAATGCGATTACGGTATAGTGGGAGATATCTTCCAGATTGTTCCACAATTGACAGAAGCACTGAAGTGACTGAGGGCTTCAGTCTTTCATTATTTTAATCGCAAATTATTTTATAGAATTTTACTCAATAAGGATAGATGCCGATGATCCTGGCACTTGAATTTCTGTAAACGAAACCCCCATAAAAAATGGAAATGGATTGAGAGCCGGAATAAATGGTAAGGATGAATTCTCAGTTAATCCTTGCAGCAACGAGCTCGGATAAATCCTTTATATCCATCTTTTCTTCCTTGTTGGTTACTTTCCTTGCATCATCAAGCATTGTCATACAGTATGGGCATGCAGTGACCAGGGTTGTTGCATTTACCTTGTCTGCCATCTCTATACGCTTGTGCGATACTTTCTGCCCCACGGTCTCATTCATCCAGAGCCTTCCTCCACCGGCACCGCAGCAGAGTGCCTTTGTCTTGTTCATCTCCATCTCCTCATACTTTGTGGCAAAGGTGCCTATAACATCCCTTGGCTGATCGTATATCTTATTGTATCTTCCAAGATAGCATGAATCATGGTAGGTGAATTTCTCTTCCTTATCTGATTCAAGAGGCTTTATGTTAAGTTTTTTCTCTTTTATCAGGTTGTTTATGAATTCTGTATGATGATGCACTTCCAGTTCTATGCCAAATTTCACATAATCGTTTTTAAGAGAGTTGAAACAGTGCGGACAGCTGGCCAGGACCTTCTGGACTCTGTGGCTTTTAAGTGTTTCAACATTCTGTTTTATGAAATCCTGTGCAAGGTACTCATTCCCAGTCCTTCTTGCGGGATCTCCGGTGCATTTCTCTTCTGAACCAAGGATAGCAAATGATATGCCTGCCTGCTTCAGTATTTTTGCTACAGATTTCGCGATCTCCTGATTTCTGGGATCATAGCTTGCTACACACCCCACCCAATAGAGAATGTCATATTTTGCATCGGGAGTTTTTGAAAGATCAACTATGTCTATTCCTTCGGACCATTTTGCCCTTGTGGATGGATCCACTGCCCATGGGCTGCTGTAAGACTGAAGGTTATTATATAGGTCAAGAACTTCCTTGGGTGCTTTTCCCTGGTTAAGAACCAGTGATCTCCTCATGTCAACAATCTTATCCACATGATCTATCATTACCGGGCACTGTTCAACGCATGCTCCACATGTTGTNCATGACCAGAGATCCTCTTCCAGAATGGGTTCGCCAATGACTGGTTTTAANATCTGGCTCTCTGAAGGGTTCTCTCCGCTCTTTCTAAGATCCTTTCCCTGTGCTATTACCACTTCCCGGAGATCCCAGATTATATCTCTGGGAGAAAGCGTTTTACCTGTGAGATTTGCAGGGCAGTTAGCAGTGCATCTTCCGCACTCAGTGCAGGCATAGAAATCAACATAGTCTTTCCAGCTGAAGTCCCGTATGTCTGTTGCACCGAATCTTGTGTCCTTCTCAAAATCTATGGGTACAAGCTGCCCCATTGGCTTGTCGTCAGCAAGAAGAACATTGAGTGGAGCCGCGACAAGATGCAAATGCTTCGACCGGGGAATATATACCAGAAATGCCAGAAACGTAAATACGTGAATACTCCAGAGAACCCAGTATATGTAGTAACCTGTTGAAGCCGATACTCTGGGAAGTATTGAATAGAATGCATAGGTNATTGGNGTCACNTTTGGAGCAAGGCTCTCCATTATGGATCCAGGTATGGATTTTGTCACACCGTCAAGCCTCAATACTCCCAGACCNAAGTANGTTATCATCAGNCCNGCTATGAGTATGAGTATGAAATATGCCTCAAANCCNTTANATCCCCTGTACCTTGGGATTTTGATCACCCATCTTCTTATGACTGCATATATGACATCNAGAATTACTATGAATGCAAAAATATCAACCGTGAAAAACACTATATTTGCTGCAAGTCCTGTTATGAAGTAGTGGTATGACGGGATTATTCCTGTGATGATAACATCAAGTGAATAGAAACCGAATGCAATAAACCCCCAGAACATTATCGCATGCATTATTCCCCCGCTAAGGTCCTTGAAAAGTTTTCTCTGCAGGAACACGTTCTTTATGACCAGATAGATCCTGGTCCAGAACATTAGTTTCATCTTTTTTTGCCTGAGAGGAATCCTGAACATATCCCATGCATACTCATAAATTGAGTATATAAAAGCCCCAAGGGAGAATATGAGCCCTGCAAGAAGTATTGCGGAGAATAGATACATAGAACCCTATCAACACAAGCTTAATATGTCTTTTTTCCCAATCCTTCCAAAAAATTGCACTTTTCGAATCAATAAGTCTTTCACCACTGTGAAATTTTTCATGCAGTTCAGTGAAAAGATCATATGCTGAATTTGCCTTTTATGAGTCCGGTGGCTTTTTTGCCAGTAAATCGTGCGGAAATTCAGGATAGGGATCAGGGCACAGTCCTGAAATGGATTGACTACATATTTAAAATCGCATTGGAATCGGGAGTTTCGAAGATAGATTTTTCCGTAATGCAAAAGCTGCTTTTTCTAATTCAGTGTGAGGCTGAAGTCGATCTGAACCTTGACTTCCAATGGAAGAATAAAATACCAATTATCATTGGTTTTGCGGATATCATGAAAGAGAATTTCAGGAATATAAGGATAAGGAAGAAGAGGGATCCTGAACACAGGGTTATTGACACAGATTCTCTGGTATATTTCGATCTGGGAAGCTGTGAAGATTTTCCAGAAACCACAGACATTCTCAACTACTCCGGAGTTGGTGTGGCCACGAAAATTATCAGGAAATGGATTGATTCAAAAAGTTCGGATCTGCTCATGTATATAATTATTTTCCATGAAAATGCCATGAGTAACATTGGCAGCTGATATAACTGCAGATACCTGGTTTCGTTTGTTCATTCCAAACACAACCTTAAGATAATAATGAGTCATTTATGTTAGTGCGTCCTGAATATGTTAAGGTTTCTCTACCCTCCGGGGAGAATTACACAAAGATCAAGCAGACACTGCGTGATCGCACTCTTTTCACAGTTTGTGAAGAGGCAAGATGCCCCAATGTGGCTGAGTGCTGGGGTAACGGGACAGCAACTTTTATGATACTTGGCAGCAACTGCACCCGGGGATGCAGATTCTGCGCAGTAACACACGGGAATCCCCTGCCTTTGGACCCCGATGAGCCCGAAAAGGTTCTTCAGTCTGTACAGGCAATGGACCTTGATTACGTGGTGATTACTTCAGTTGACAGAGATGATCTTCCGGATCAGGGATCCAGCCATTTTGCATCCGTGATCAGAAAAATAAAAGGGTCCGGAGTCCTGGTGGAGGTTCTCATACCGGATTTCAGGGGAGAGAAAAGCCTGGTTGATCGCATAATTAATGAAAAACCGGCTGTACTTGCCCATAACGTTGAGACTGTCAGGAGGCTTACACCCTCAGTAAGGGACGGAAGAGCTGGATATGAACAGTCCCTTGATCTTTTAAGATACGTCAAGGAGATNAATCCCGGNCAAATAACAAAATCATCAATAATGATTGGTCTGGGGGAGCGTGATGAAGAAGTTATTGAGACCATGANAGATCTCAGGGANGCAGGTGTTGACATACTTACCATTGGGCAGTACCTGAGACCCTCNAGGAAGCAGATGGAGGTTGTTGAATACTGCTCCTCAGAAAGGTTTGCCAGCTTTGAAAAAACTGGAATCAAGATGGGTTTTTCTTTTGTTGCCTCTGGTCCTCTTGTCAGGACATCTTACAGGGCAGCAGAAGCGTGGGCTAAAGGGAGGTTTTTAAATGACTGAAAATGTGAATGAACAGGTGGATAAGGAAAAGTTTGTTAGAGCGTACAGTGCAATGGTTCTGTCCAGGACCTTCGACAAGAAGATTGTTACTGCCCAGAGACAGGGGAGGGTAGGTTTCTACACCCCAACAATGGGGCAGGAGGCAACCCAGATCGGTGCTTCACTGGCGCTTGATAAGGATGATCTCATTTTTGAATATTACAGAGATGTTCCAATGATGATCCACAGGGG
>JGI24721J26819_10005372_pt1 | contig 12824 bp, 7 predicted proteins | sample YelNatPaOPGAMG01_FD_26819 | JGI IMG/M metagenome (IMG submission 26819)
TCATCGCGTGGCATGGTGGCTGGCGGCAGGGCTTTGCCTGGGAGGCTCGGCGCTCGGGCGTGCTGACTGGCGCGGCGCTCTGCCGCCCCGATTCGAGCCTGCGGAAAAACACGGGAGCGGCACGGCGTTCCTGGGATATTTCCGGGATTTCGTCGCAGAATTCCGTCCCAGGGAAGTGCGACTGCGCTTCACTGACGGTCGCTCGGTGCGAATGATCTGGGAAGGCGCCAGGGCCGGCGTCCTTGTCATGGGCGAGCAACCGCTCCCCTCGCGGACGAACTATTTCCTCGGCAACCGGCGCGAGCACTGGCGCACCGGCGTGCCGCACTACCGCGGCGTCCGTTACCACGGCTTGTACCGCGGGATCAATGCCCGTTTCTATGCCAGCGGGCAGGCGCTGGAATACGACTTGGAGCTGGCCCCGGGCGCCGATTTGAAACTTGCCCGCCTGAGAATTGAAGGCGCCGATTCCTTGCGACTCACTCCGGAAGGGCATCTCGAGATTCTGGTGGGCCAGCATCGCCTGATTCAAAAGCAGCCGGTGGCGTGGCAGGATATCGGAAGCATACGGCGGGTCGTGGACTGCCGCTACCGGCTCGCCGACAGGCGCCGGATTGCGCTCATCGCCAGGGGCTACGATCCGCAGCGCGCGCTCGTCGTGGACCCGGTGCTCGTTTATGCCACCTATTTCGGCACCGCGACCAACGATAACATCATCGGCGTGCGTGCGGACGCGAACGGCATGGTGTACATTGCCGGTTATACATCTTCTGGCGATTTGACCAGCACGTCGGACAGCATCCAGACCGCCAACGCAGGCAAGCGGGACATTTTCGTCGCCAAACTCGATCCGCGAAAGGAAGGTCCCGAGGCCCTCATTTATTTCACGTACCTTGGGGGCAGCGAAGCCGACACGCCCACGGCCTTCGAGGTGGACGCCCAGGGCAATGTCTACCTGACCGGCTGGACTCAATCCACGGATTTTCCGCTGGGCGGCAATGCGCCGCAGATCCAGCGGGCCGGAGATACCGGTCAGGATGCCTTTGTCGTGAAGTTGAATCCCGCTATCCCGGGGCCTTTGGGGCTGGTTTTCTCGACTTACCTCGGCGGCACCGGTAGCGACACCGGTTACGCGATTGCTACGGACTCAAACGGCTTCATTTACGTCGCTGGAGTTACCAAATCGGAGGATTTTCCCGTTACCGAGAAAGTTCTGCAGCGGGGTCGCTGGGGAGATCAGGACGGTTTCATCGTATGGCTCGACCCGAATGCCCCCGATCCCCCGTCCGCCATTCGATACGCCAGCTATCTGGGCGGAGAGTATAACGACGAGGCCCGGGCCGTAGTGGCTCTGGGGCCGGGCGTCGTGGCCGTCGCGGGAGAGACGACCTCCGAGCTGTTTCACGTGACGGGCAACGCCTTCCGACCCACCTATCAGGGCGGCGGCGACATTTTCGTGACGGTCCTGGACATGAAAATTCCGGAGTACGACGCCCTGCTGTACTCGACTTACCTGGGAGGCTCCGGCAGTGAAGCCCCCAGGCGCATGCTGGCCGACGCGGCAGGACGGCTCGTTCTTACCGGTTACACTCTCTCCGGCGACTTTCCCGTAACACCCAACGCTTACCAGCTTGCGCAAAACCGCAGCGGCCAGGCTTTTGTAGCAATTCTCGATCCGAGGCAACCCTCGCAGGCAGGCCTGATTTATTCCACTTATTTCGGGGCGAGCGGCGGCGAGGTAGCTTACGATCTCGCGCTGGATGCCGAAGGTCGAATCTATCTCAGTGGATACACGCTGTCCAGGGATTTCCCGGTTACTCCGAACGCTTTTCAGAAAGACTTCGGCGAAGGCGTGGAGGCGTTCTGTGCCGTGCTGGATCCGCGACAGCAAGGTCCTGGCGCACTGCGGTATGCCACGTATCTGGGGCGCGCGGGCATCAATGTAGGCTACGGCATCGCCGTGGCGCCTGACGGCACGATTTATGTGGCCGGCTCGGTGCAGGACCGGGCGTTCCCGGTGACAGAGAGCGCCTTGCAAGCTACTCATGCGGGCGGTCTGGCGGACGGTTTCCTGATCGCGCTGAAGCCGGGCGAGACAGGCCTGGCGGNCAGCACTCAAACGATCAGCATGCAATCGCCGTAAGAGTAGAAACGGTAACGCTGCTGCACCGCATAGCGGTAGGCTTCCAGAGTAAGCTCGCGGCCAGCGAAAGCGCAAACGAGCATGAGCAGGCTGCTGCGCGGCAAATGGAAGTTGGTAAGCAAAGCTCCGGTAAGTCGAAATTCGAATCCGGGATAAATGAACAGATCGGTTTCGCCGCGCATGGCGACCAATCCCTGGGTACGGGCCGCGGTCTCNAGCACGCGCACGCAAGTGGTTCCCACCGCCACCAGGCGGCGCGCGGANCGCATCCGGGCAGCGTTCTCTTCCGTGATCTCGAAAGGTTCCGAGTGGAGCTTTTGNTGTTCGATGGGATCGGCCCGGACGGGCTGAAAGGTTCCGAGGCCCACGTGCAGGGTCACCCANGCGATTTCGGCGCCGGCCTGCCGGCAACGCTCGAGGATCTCGGGGGTGAAATGCAGACCCGCGGTGGGTGCGGCCACCGAGCCGGGTTTGCGAGCAAAAACGGTCTGGTAGCGCTCCCTGTCCTCGGGTCGGTCGGGGCGACGAATGTAGGGCGGCAGGGGGACGTGCCCGACGCGTTCCAGCTTTTCCAGGAGGTCGCCCTCATAGTGCAGCCGGATGGTGCGTTCGCCGAACGGTCCCCAGCGCAGGATCTCAGCTTCCAGGCCCTCGTCGAAGATGACCCGCTCCCCGGGCCGCATTTTTCGCCCGGGATGAACCAAGGCTTGCCAGACGGCGGGGTCCTCGGCGGAAGGTCGCAGGAGCAAGACTTCGACCTGGCCTTTCAAGTACTGTTTGCGCGCAGGATTCTTCTTGCCGATGGGCAGGGCGCGGACGCCGGTGCGGCGACCGAGCAGGCGGGCGGGCAGCACGCGCGAATCGTTGAGCACCAGACAATCGCCGGGTCCCAGGAACTGGGGCAGGTCGCGGAAGACGTGGTCCTCCCAGCGCTGCTCGCGCCGGTAGACCACGAGCATGCGCGAAGCGGCGCGGTCGGGCAGCGGCTCCTGTGCGATCAGCTCGGGCGGCAGTTCATAATCGAAGTCGGACAAGCGCATGCACGGTAACCCGTCCGCCCTTATTCTAGGCATTGAAACCTCATGCGATGAAACTGCGGCCGCGGTAGTTCAGGCGGGAGAGACGATTCTATCTTCGGTCGTGGCCTCCCAGCTCGGGACTCACTTTCCTTATGGCGGTGTGGTGCCGGAACTGGCTTCCCGCGAGCATCTGAGAGCCATTGTACCTGTGGTAAGGCTGGCGTTGGAGCGCGCGGGCAAGGATCTGGGCGAGATGGCGGCGGTGGCGGTGACGGCGGGGCCGGGTCTGGTGGGTTCGTTGCTGGTCGGCATGACCTACGCCAAAGCGCTGTGCTTCGCGCGCGGATTGCCGCTGATCGCAGTGAACCACCTGGAAGGTCACATTTACGCCGTCTCGCTGGAAGCCAAACGGCAGGGCCGTACGATCGAACTTCCTGCGCTGGCGCTAGTGGTGAGCGGCGGGCACACGCACCTGTTCGAGTACGCGGAAGGCCCGCGCTACCGGCTGTTGGGCCGCACCAGAGACGATGCTGCGGGAGAAGCTTACGACAAGGTCGCCAAGCTGTTGGGATTCGGATACCCGGGCGGCCCCGTGATAGACCGGCTTGCCGCATTCGGGGATCCGGAAGCTGTCCCCTTCACGCTGGCGCGCATGAAAGGCAACCCGCTCGATTTCAGTTTCAGCGGGTTGAAAACGGCGGTGCTGCGCTGGGTACAGGCGCGCGACATGCAAGCCGAAATCGAGGCACGAAAGGCTTTACTCAAACGGAACCCCAAGCCCTCGGTCGAGGAATGGCTGGCGGTGACGCCGAAGCCCACTCTGGATCTTCTGGCCTCGTTCCAGCGCACCGTCATCGAGGAACTGCTGCGACGGGTCGCGCAGGCCGCAGAGTTGGTCGGCGCCCGCTCGTTGNTTCTTTCCGGCGGCGTGGCCTCGAACAGAGGTTTGAGAGAAGAGGCGGCCCGGCGNCCATTGCCCTGCCCCGTCTACTTTCCCTCGCCCGAGTTGGCCACGGATAACGCGGCGATGATCGCGGCTGCGGCCTATCCCAAGCTGGAGCGCAAGGAGTTCGCCGACTTTTCCCTGAAAGCGGAGGCAAACCTCAGGCTGGCCTAAGTGAGGAGTGGAAGGTGCGGACCAACTGTCTCGCGTTTCTGGCGTTACTGACGCCGGCTTTGTCGCCGCTGGCCGGACAACCGGTCCAGCTCCGCATTTACTCGGAATTCCAGCGAATTGATCCGTTCGGACAGATCGTTGCGGTGGACAAAGCGCAGCGCCCGCGCGAAATCCTTTCGCCCGCCGTGCCCCGCAATGGNTACGCGTCGTTTCACGTGGCGGTAACCGTTCCCGAAGGCACACCGTTCCGGCTGTATCTCGGGCAGAATCCCGACGGTGTCTTCAAGTTGACGCTGTACCGCGAAAAATTCGAGCCTGTGGGACGCGGCTGGATCCCAGACGGCCTGGTGCGCGTGCTCGAACCCTACGACAGCCGTGCGCAGCCTCCCGAGGATCCAATCCCGGGTCGCACGACGACCGTGTTCTGGTTGGATGTCTGGACGCCTGCGGAAGCGCCGGTTCGCCGCGTGAGGCTGGAGGCCCAGCTCAACGTGGGCGATCATTGGGTGATCGCGCCGATGGAAGTGAGAATACGACCGGCGCGTATCCCCGACCATCCTCCTCCCGGTGAGCCGCTGGCTCCGATCCACGAACCTGCCGACCGCAGCGCGCTCGGCCCTCTGTTGCGATATTTGTGCAGCGGCAAGGCCGCCGCGGGACCCGCCCCGCTGTCGGTTCGCCGGATGATCCGAAGGAACGCCGCACAGGACATGGCGCTGGCGGAACTTCTGGAAGCGCGGTTAGGGCGGGAGGCGGTCCGGCAGCGCATTCTGGAAATCGCCGGCGGCGCTGATCTGGCCGGTTGGTGCCGGGAACCGCGAACGCCCAGCGGACAGGGGGCGGAGTGGTACCTGCGGGTCCGCGATTACCTGCTGCGCACCGCCGAGTGACCGGTCGGCGGTTCCGATGCTACATTAATTGATGAGGACCAACTTGTCAGGCGGTCACGGAGAGATGGCCGAGTGGTTGAAGGCGCACGCTTGGAAAGCGTGTATAGGGTAACCCCCTATCGAGGGTTCGAATCCCTCTCTCTCCGCCATACCGATTTTCCCCGTAGTTGCAATCAGTTGCGGCTTCGCCGCTCCTTCGCATCCTAACCTCGGCAAGTATCACAGGTAGTGGTTAGCGTTGTCCAGGCCGGACCGGAGGAGGACGTGAGCAACGGTGAGCCGCCCGTTTGCGGAAGGGGACGTCCGTTCGCCCGAGTCGAGAGACTCGCTGGGCCGAGGTCTCGGCCCGCCATCGAAACGTCAGTCCCCAAACCGAGCCGCCTCAGTCCGCAACCTGCGAATCCGCACTTCCAGCCTTGCCCGAACGGGCATGCCACGCCGCGCCCCGTGCTTGCTTCCGCAAGTTAGAATGACCGGGAGGCAAACATGCGACGACGCGACTTTCTGGCGCTGACTGCGCCGGGCGCAATCCAAGCCATCTCCCGTCTCGCCCCTTCCCGGTTGAACGTCCTTTTCATCGCTGTGGATGATCTGCGTCCACAACTGGGCTGCTACGGTCACAGACAAATGAAAACGCCCAACCTGGATCGGCTCGCCAGCGAGGGCCTTCGCTTCAACCGTGCATATTGCCAGCAAGCAGTGTGCGCACCCAGCCGGGCCAGCCTGCTTACCGGCGCGCGGCCCGATACGACCCGCGTTTACGATTTGCGAACGCCGCTCAACACGGTGAGACCGGATCTGGTCAGTTTGCCTCGCCACTTCAAGAACCACGGCTATGAAACGGTCTCCCTGGGCAAGGTGTATCATCACCCGAACGAGGATCCCCTGGCCTGGAGCGTGCCGCCGTGGCGCCCGGAGGGTAATTGGGTGGGCCGCGGGTATCTGGATCCATTCTCGATTCATGCCGTGCGGCAGAACGACGCCGTGCTGCGTGCCCGCTACCAGAAGGCGTTGCAAGCCGGAGAGCGCGTCCAGCCTCCCGAGTACGGGCGCGGCCCCGCTATGGAAGCGCCGGACGTGCCCGACAACGCCTATCCCGATGGCAAGATTTGCGAGAAGGCCCTGGAGGAATTGCGGCGTCTCAAAGACCGACCCTTTTTCCTCGCGGTCGGATTTCACAAGCCGCATCTGCCTTTCAATGCTCCCAGGAAGTACTGGGATTTGTATTCCCCCGAGGACATCGAGCTGCCCGCGCGCAACCAGTGGCCAGAAGGCATGCCGGCGGTGGCGGGCTCCAACTGGGGCGAGCTGCGGTCTTACACCGGCATGCCTGCCGAAGGTCCGGTGGATGAAACCACGATGCGGCTCCTGATCCACGGCTATTATGCCTGCGTGAGCTTCACGGACGCGCAGGTGGGTCGGCTGCTGGACGAGCTCGATCGGCTCGATTTACGACAAAAGACGATTGTCGTTCTCTGGGGCGATCATGGCTGGAAGCTGGGCGAGTACGGCGCCTGGTGCAAACATACGAACTTCGAACTGGATACTCACGCTCCCTTGTTGTTGTCCATCCCCGGACAGAAGAACGCAGGCGCAGCCACCGACGCCCTGGTCGAATTCGTGGATATCTATCCCACGCTTGCCGAGGCTTGCGGTCTCGAAGTTCCGACTCACTGCGAGGGCCTGAGCATGCTGCCGCTCTTCGAGAATCCGCAGCGCCCGTGGAAGGCGGCGGCTTTCAGCCAGTACCCGCGGGGCAAGCTGATGGGGTACTCGATGCGCACAGAGCGCTGGCGNTACACGGAATGGATCGAACGCCAGACCGGCAACGTGACGGCCCGCGAACTTTACGACCACTCGAAGGAGGACGCCCCGGGCGCCAACCTTGCTGGCTTGAACGCCTACGCGGAGACTGTCCGTGAGCTGTCCGCGCTTCTGGACAAGGGCCGCGGCTGGCGCAAGGTTCGGGACGAGGTCCGCCGCCGACTCTCGGGATGAGCGTATCCAGTGTGGTTCGCTCTTGCAGCTCTCATCCGTCATACACTGGGATCTGGGTGCGCCCGGGTGGCGAAACCGGCAGACGCAGAGGACTTAAAATCCTCTGGGAGGCGACTCCCGTGCGGGTTCGAATCCCGCCCCGGGCACTTTNNAATCAANGGCTTACGGACGGCGCCGACCACGCAANCGTTCGCNCTGCCCTTCGCCAGTGTGTCCGGGGTGTGCCGGCCTCACAGGCCCATGATCTGAAAGCCTGCGTCCACGAAGAGAATGTTGCCGGTCACGCCGCGGCCCAGATCGCTCGCGAGGAACACGGCCGCGTCAGCCACCTCAGCAGGCTCGGTGTTGCGGCGCAAGGGCGCGCGCTCGGCAACCGTGTCCAGAACGGACGAGAAATCCTTGATCGCACGTGCTGCTGCCGTCTTGATAGGCCCGGCGGAAATTGCATTGACGCGGATCTGCCGCGGTCCCAGCTCGCTGGCCAGGTACCTCACGCAAGCCTCCAGAGCCGCCTTGGCGACTCCCATCACGTTGTAGTTGGGCACTACCCGCGTGGACCCCAGATAAGTAAGCGTGGTCACGGAACCGCCGCGCGTCATGTAAGGTGCGGCCACGCGCGCCACCGCGACCAGCGAGTACGCACTTACTCGATGCGCAATAAGGAAACCGGCTTCCGATGTCTCCAGAAACGGGCGCGAAAGATCCTCGCGCGGAGCATAGGCGATGCTGTGGACGATGGCGTCCAGGGGGCGCTCGTTTTTTCTCAGGACCTCGTCCAGCCGTTGCAAGTCCTCAGCCTGCGTGACGTCGCAAGCCAGAACGTGCTCGGCCCCCAACTCGGCCGCCAGTCCCTCTACGGTTTGCCGCTGACGCTCCCCCTGGTAGGTCACCATCAGCCGCGCCCCTTCCCTGCGGAACGCCTCGGCAATCGCGTATGCAAGGCTCCACCGGTTGGCAATCCCCAGAATCAGCGCATTCTTGCCATCCAAAAGTCCCGGCATGCGAGCAAATTCCCCATTTTAGCGAGGTCCGAGTTATATCCACCCGTGCGACATGCGCGGCTGCAGCCCGCTCTTACTTGAATCGTTTCTTGTAGAGAAAATCCACACCGAAAAGTCCGTTTGCCTCCCGCACGGCCAGGGCCGAGAAATTTCGCGTGAAATCCCACTCCAGTCGAATGGTCTGCTGCTGCGCCCGGGCCAGGTTGGTGATGTAAACCAGGGTGATGTCGGGCGTGATCTGCTGCTCAAGAGTCAGGTGCGCCTCCGGCGTATTTTCGATGCCGCGCACCGTGGGATCAATTTTCAGCCGGCTCACTCCCAGGAAGCGCTGAAGACGCCCGGCCAAAGGGCTGGTGATGGCCTGGCTCACCAGAGCCCCGGCCCCCGCCTGCTCCCAGCTTTGCGCGAACTCGGAGCGCGCGCCTACCAGACCCGGCGCCGTGCTCGGAGTCCGTCCGGTAGCAAGCAACGCCACGATGTCCGAGAAAGGCAGAGGCGGGTCCGACCGGTAGGTAACAGTGGTCTTGCTCAAAGGACCATTGATATTCAATGTCACTTCGACGCCGCGCACGCGTGTCGCCAGGTGCAGGTTGACTACGGGTTCGATGCGGCTGGGATTTACGAAGAGGATTTCCCCGGAGTCTATCGTGTAACGGTTCCCGAAAAAGAGAATTTCACCCTGACTGATCAGCGCCCGACCCAGCAGTGCCGGACGCAACGCCGAGCCACGCAACCTGAGGTCGGCCTCGGCCTGCAAGCTCCGCGTGAGCGAGGTTTCCAGCCGCACTTGCGGCGCCGTGCGGATGCGTACGTCGAGCCTCACGTTTTCCAGAAACGGATGCGACGGCGGCTCGGGCCTCTGCGCGCTGCGCACCAGCAACGATCCCAGGTCCGTCTGCGGGTGGAAAGCGGCGCGCCGCACGGTCAACTCTCCGCTCAGCACGCTCTGGGCCGGGTTCCCCGTGAAGGTGAGCAGCGCGTCCACCGTGGAACTTACTCCCTCGGGATAACGAACGCGAACCTCGGCTGCGTCTAACTGGAACCAGTAAGTGGGCACGGCAGCAAAGGTGGCGAATCCCCGCAAGTTGACCTTACCGCCTCCGCTCTCCGCGGTGAGTTTCTCGATGGTCGCACGGTCACGGTACAGGAACAGGACGCCGTTGAGCTTGTCAAGGCCGTTGGGCAGGTTGCCATAGTTCACGAACGCGTTGCGGACCTCCAACCGGCCGTAAAGATCGGGGCGAACGGGGGCGCCGCGCAGAGTGGCGTCCAACTGAACGGAGCCCCCGGTGCGCAGTTCGGGATCCAGCGATGCCAGCAAGCCCAGATCTACAGCCCCACGGCACCTGAGATCCATGGGATACTTTGAAACAAAGCGCCAGCTGCCGGATAGCTCCAGCTCGCTACCCTTGCCCACCAGCCGCGCCTGACGAATCCGCGCCTGTTCCTTGTCGGCGACCACCAGCCACGGACCTTGATTCCGCAGAGTCAGCGCGGCGCCATTCGGGCCCGCGCCCCGCGGCGCGATCTCCACAGAACTTAGCTCCAGAGCAGCTTTCCACGCTTGGGCCGGCAGCGACGGAACTTGAAAGTTCAGGCTGCCCTCGGTCACGATCTCTACCGGAAGTTCCGGGCGCGCCTGAGTCTCCCGTTCCTTGCCGGCCACGCCGAGCCGCGCGAGCCAATCCGAGATATGCATCCGCCCGAACTTTACTGTGCCGCTGCCTTCGTAACCCTTCTCCAGGTTCCAGCGACTTTCCCCATGTATCTCCGCCCCGAGCAGCTTGCCGCGCGCAGTCACCGCGAGAACGGGGCCCGCGGTGGATGCCTCCAACGTAATGTTGCCCAGAGCGACTTGCTGCCAGGAGAGGTTCGCGATCGTAGCTTTGCCGGCCAGCGCTACCAGCGCGGGTTGGCGATTCGTCACCTGGATTTCGCCCCTGGCCTGTGCGGAAACGCGGGCATGCGCGCCCGACAACGCCTTGCGCGCGATGCTGAGATCGCTGACCCCCAAGCCCTGAACGCTGAGATCGAAAGACAGCCGGCCGCGCCCGGGATCGTCCTTCTCGTGCCGATAAGCGCCAGCCAGTTTCGCCCGGCCTCCTGCCGCTTCAACCTCCACGCGCCGGATCGTGAGCGTGCCGTCGCGGTAACTGACTTCACCGGCGAGCCGCTCAAAGGATTCTTCGAAGAAAAGGCCCCGGCGCAGCTCCCAGTGAGCTTTGAATTGCGGCGCCGCCATCGTCCCCGACAACATGAGACCAGCGTTCAGCGCGCCGGAAACCGGGCGTTGCCCGGTTAATTTCTCGAGAAGCAGCGAGGCATCTGCCGCCCGAAGCGAAAGCGTCGCGTTCAACGCACTCGCATCGGAGGCCCGCCAGTTCTGCAATCCCACATGAACAGATCCCGAAGCGGAAAGCTGCTGGCCGCGCAACTGTAATTGCGTGAGGCGCAGCCAGGAAGGCGAAGCTTCCATCTCGGTTTCGAGGGAGTCAAAACTTACGCCTTCCGCCTCGAACGCTCTCAGGGACACGTGCCCATCCACTTGGGGGTTACTCAGCGGTCCGCGAATCACGCCACGGAACGTCGCGGCGCCGCCCGCGGCGAGCTGGATGGGCGCCCGAGGCCGGGATTGCGGTTCGCGGGGCATCCAAGGCTCGAGGTCGGCCAGATCCTTGGTCTGCGCGTTCACGAACAGTTCCTTGCCCAGAGCGCCGCGGAACTCCACCCGCGTCGAACGTGTGAACAGGTACGAGGGCGCCAGTAAAAGGCTTTGCGTGCGCGAATCGTACTCGGCCTCCACCCTGCCCCCGAGCGCGTGCTCGCCGGCTTCGGGCAAAACATCGAGAGATGCCTTTGCCCGCCAGCTCAACAGGCTGGTACCCCGCGTCCGCGCAACGAAGCGCACGGGTCCGCTGAGCCGCGCTGTATACGGGACGCTACGCTGGCCTGTGGCCGCCAGCACCGATTGCAAGGCGAGATTCTCCGAGAAGCCCGTAAAATCCAGTTCTTGCCAGTTGGACCAGCGGCCTGCCCCGCGCACCCGCCCGCCCCACAAGCTCATGGCAAGGTTCTTCCACTCCAGACCCTCGCGCCGCACGGCATAATCTGCCGTCCCCGCAATGCCCTCGATCCGCACGCCGTTGTAGTCGAGGGCGAGACCGCCGACCCGTAAACGTCCCGTCGTCCATGCATCCGCCGCGCTCAACTCGGCCTGCCCTTCCAGCCGCACCGTGCCCCTCGCAGGAAGCGCCGGCGCTGCCAGGGCCGATCTGAGCTCATCCAATCGCAGGTGCGCGGTGTAACGCGTGCTGAAGCGAGGTGACTCCCACCGCTCCACGGCCGCCGTCCCTTCCCACCACGAGCCGCGATGCCGCAGCCTGACAGGCCGCAGCTCGAGGCTGCCGCCCGAGGCGGAAGCCCGCTTCACAAGCCAGCGGGATAGTCTTCCACGAGGCGAACGTCAGTGCCAGAGATTCGGCAGAGAAACGACCTTCGTAAGCGGGACCCGCGAGATCGTAGCTCCAGCGAAAGCGAAACTGCTCCGCACGCAACGACAAGGGAATCCGCTGTTGCTCGAACAGCACCAACCCCTCTTCGAGATTCAAGCGATCCACGGCCAGATCGAGCATCACTTCCACAGCGTTCCTGCGGCGCACGCGAGGCACGGGCGGCGCCGGGAGGTTGGTGCTGCCGTCGGGATAAACGATCAGGTGGAACTGGGGCTGCTCCAGAACCAGCGATCGTAGATCCACCGAAGGCTTCCACAAGGTCCGAAGCTTCAGGTTGAGCTCCACGCCGGCAGCGCGGAACAGCGGGGCCTCGCGAGGATCTTCCCTGCCGTGCAACACGAGGTCCCGAACGCGGATTCGCATCTCCCGCAGGTCGAAATCGAAGCCCGCCCATTCGACGCGCGCTCCGGTCGCTTTCTCGATCTCGTGGATCACGCGCGCCCGGACCTGGCGGTGGAACCATTCCGAACGCAGGACAGCAACCGCAACCGCCGAAACCACCGCCAGCGCGATCCCTGCGACCGCCAGCCAGAACAAAACGCGACGCTTGCGTGTCATTGCAGGGCTGCCTCCCGCCAGCGAATGCGGGCCCGCTGCTTGGCCTCCTTGAGCCATGCGTCCACCAGCTCGTCCACCTGTTTGGCGATCAGAGCGGATTCCGCAGTCTGCCGTGCCATCTCCACCAAACGCTCCGGGTGCGCCGAGGGACGCGCGTCGCTGCCGGCCAGGGCGGTCCCGGAAGCTTGCGAAGCACCGGTGAAGCCCGACTGCACTTGAGGCCGAAAACGGAACTCGATATACCGCAGGACGCCCAGCTTGCGCCGCAACAGCTCCCGCACGCGCCCGGGCGCCAGTTCATAACGCTCGAGCTCCGCTTTCCATCCCTGCTCGTCCAGCCCGCGAGCCTTCTGGATCTGCGCGATGAACTCTGTGACCTCCTCATCGGAAGGAAGCGGGAACTGGGTAAGTTCCATGTCCCGGCTCAACAGCAGATTCTCCACCATGCGTTCCGCAGCCTTTCGCTTGCTTTCGGGCGTGAACTCCGGCGACAGGCCGTCCAGCAGGGCGGCCAGTCTCACCTCTTCCAGCACGTCTTGCAAGGTAATGACCTGGTTGTCCACGGTTGCGACGATCCGGTCCAATA
>JGI24721J26819_10005381_pt1 | contig 12813 bp, 12 predicted proteins | sample YelNatPaOPGAMG01_FD_26819 | JGI IMG/M metagenome (IMG submission 26819)
ATGATCTTCGTAAATTCGATGTGAACGATTGGAACGGCTAATTCAATGTGTCCAAAATGTCCTGGGCAGCGTATGGCGGTGTTACCGCAGGTCTTGCATCTNTGCCTCGGCTCCAGAGTGCCCAATCGACCGTCCATNAGTCCGCCTGTAATTGGCGCGCCGTCCTCNTCATATGTGTCAGGTGTCTGAATTTCCACTACTGACTGCTTGCGGAGTTCTTGTGGAGAGATAAGTCCGAATGAAATTTCGTCGATTACCTTGTGAATTATTTCCTCAACCATTTCTACGCTTTCTCCTTGAGTTTCAGTTTAGGAGTTATGCAGAGACTCTGAAGTTCCTGAATGAGAAGCTTGAAAGCGTAGGAGACGACGACGGGTGAAACTTTAGCTTTTTCGTCGCATACTCGGCACACGTATCTGCGTTGCTTCATGTCGTAGTAGCCGATNTGCCCGCAGTTTTCGCAGACATATAGTGTATACTTGTCGGATTCCTCAAGCAACCTGTCTCTTAACAGCATTGCTGCGCCGTGTCCTATCAGGCAGTCGCGTTCCATTTCGCCGAACCTTAAGCCTCCTCCGCGGGCTCTGCCTTCAGTCGGCTGCCGCGTGAGCATTTGAACTTGCCCTCGTGCGCGCGCGTGCATTTTATCAGCAACCATGTGATGCAGCTTCTGGTAGTAGACGACTCCTACGAACACGTCGGCCACGAATTTTTCGCCNGTCATACCATTGTAGAAAACTTCGCTTCCCGTGTGGCTGAAACCCAATCGAACTAGGCTTTTCCGCAGTTCGTCGGGACCCTCGTTTGAAAAGGGAGTTCCGTTAACGGGTTTTCCACGCATCGCCGCGACTTTTCCAGCGATCGACTCGATAAATTGCCCAATCGTCATTCTTGAAGGAATCGCATGAGGGTTAATGATTATGTCTGGAACTATACCGTCTTCGGTAAAGGGCATGTCCTCCTGTGGCACGATGAGNCCTATGACGCCTTTCTGTCCGTGACGCGAAGCAAACTTGTCCCCCAATTCTGGAACACGTTGGTCTCTGACTCGCACCTTAACGAGTTTACTGCCTTCTCCCGACTCTGTTATAAAAATCTCGTCGACAACGCCTGTCTCAGAGGGTCGCATGTCTACAGAAGTATCTCGCATCGAAGGCCCCTTAACTTCAAATTCCTTGTACTCTTCAAGGAACCTCGGTGGACTGATACGCCCTATGAGCACGTCTCCGCCTGAAACAGTTGACTCCAAACCGATGATTCCGTCGGGCTCGAGAAACCTGTAGTACTGTTCTCCACGATACCCGCGTGTTCCAGGCTCAGGAACCGTGAATTTGTCCTTTAAGCCTCCAAGGTACTGTCGACACTCGGCTTCGTAGATTCTGTAGAAGGTTGACCGCGCTAANCCTCTTTCAATCGAGGCTTTGTTGAAAACAAGCGCGTCTTCCATGTTGTAGCCTTCGAAAGAAAGAACTGCGACCACGCAGTTTTGACCTGTTGGCCTCTGCTTGTATCCTATAACATCCATCAATTCGGTTTCAACCAACGGTGCCTGCGGATAATGCAGTATGTGCGACCGCGAGTCGACACGGTTATTGAAGTTTGTTCCGTAGACGCCGAGCGCTTGCTTGGCCATCGCAGCCTGATAGGAATTGCGCGGTGACTGATTGTGTTCTGGATAGGGAATTGTCGAAGCACAGATGCCGAGAATCGTGTACGTCGCGATTTCCAGGTGCGTATGATTTTGAGTAAGGTCTTCTGCAGCGATGGCTATGTAAGCGTTTTCTTCCTCTTCAGCGTCCAGATACTCGATTATTCCATTCTTAACAAGGTCTTCCCAGCTCCATTCCCCAAGCGAAATCTTCTCGATGTGAACTGGCTGGAGCTTTGGCGCACCGTTCTCCACGATTATGAGCGGCCGCCTTACTCGTCCCTCATCGCAGTTAANGTGTAACTCTTCAGTCTCCGCCTGCTTCTTCGAGTAGTACGCAANGTTGATCTCAGTTGAAATGTCGCCCATTCTACGTCTTTCCCTAAGCGTCCTTGCAAGCTCTTCAGCCGAGCCAAAGTAACCCACGATGTTGCCGTCGACGAAAACCTTGGCGCCTGAAGTCTTTAACGCAGGGTCAGACTCGGAAGCTGGAACGACACCGTGCTCGAAGAGAATCTGCTTTGTCTTTTCAGGGTTGATGCCAACTGAAATTGAAGCTGACAAGGAAAGATTCTTGACTAATCCGCAGTTGGAGCCTTCCGGCGTCTCGTTTGGACAGAGCCTTCCCCAATGTGTCGGATGTAAGTCTCGAGCTTCAAAGTTCGGTTGACTCCTGCTTAATGGTGACTGAAGCCTGCGTAGGTGACTTAAGGTTGAAATGTAGTTTGTCCTGTCCAGAAGTTGGGTGACACCTACGCGGCCGCGTCCCCAGTTTCCCGTGGCCAGCGAATGCTGGAACCGTTCAGTAATTATTCCTGGACGAACAGCTGTGGAGACAGTTATGATTGGCCCTTTTACGCCTATGCGCTCAAGCTGGTATTTTATGTCGCGTGTCAAGTTCCTGAAGGCGACGCGGAAAAGGTCCGCAAGCAATGGACCCGCAAGTCTGAGCCGCTTGTTCTTGAAGTGGTCTTTGTCGTCAGGCTGCCGCCTGCCAAGTTTAAGCTGTATCACCCTGCATGCCATTTCACCCAAGAAAATAGCTTTGTCCCGTCTGTCCTTTTCAGTTCTTCCTAAGTGCGGAAGGAAGTTCTTGTCGATCGCCGTTTCCGCCTTCTGGATACGGTACTCTTCAACCTGTCCATGCGCCACACGGTTACCGATAAACAAAACAGCCTCGCGAGGTGTGTCCACGCCGATAGCCTTCTCGAACGAAGGCGTCAGCTCAGCTTGAATGTTAGGGTCAAACGACACAGCCTCAGCAATTTCTTTGTCTTTCTCCATGTCCAAAGCGCGCATCAAAACTACAAACGGAACTTCTGTAGGTACGCCAGGCATGGAAACATAGATTGCCCCGTCAGGCTTAAGCTTCAACTCGATTCGGGCTCTAAACCCAACAGTGGTTGAGAAGATTTTGGCTTGGTAAATTGGAGACGTACCTTTGTCGTCAATGTCGACAATAACGCGGTTAGGCGCCAAGTCTTCCATGGCCACGATCACACGTTCAGAACCGTTGACTATAAAGTAGCCTCCAGGATCATCCGGGTCTTCGCCAACGGAGATCAGTTCTTCCCTTGAAAGCTGAGACAGAAAACACAGCTTTGATTTCAACATGACCGGAATACTGCCTATGTAAACCAACTCAGTGTCCTGCTCTCTGCCATCAACAACAGGCGTCATTTCAAGAGCGATAGGCGCCGCATATGTAAGGTTTCTGAGCCTAGCCTCCATAGGGTAAATCTCGTGCTTCGTACCGTCGACTTCGGTGACGTAGGGGCCAGTAATCCTGGACTGCGGGTCGATCACCCAGACCTGACCTAGTTTAACCGAATATGGACTTTCAGGCACATCTATGGGAATCTCGCCTACTTCATCAACGATCTCCTGCAGCCCATGGTCAATGAACTCATTGTATGAGTCAAGGTGTTGACGAACCAAGCCTTTCTCGTTAAAAAACGCTTTCAACAATACACGCGTATCTTCTTTCGAAATCACAGTCAAACCTTTCCTTCCCCCGCAGACCTACCGAAATATTCCCCAATTGCGTAAACGTTCCGATAGCAGGTTTTATTCAAACTTTGAATTTCCTCCGATGATGGATCATCCAACTCGAAAAAGGTCTCCATTTTTTAGAGCTAAGACACAGATGCTACAACGCTCACTAATAAACCTTGCCGTGGACTAATCTGATTTTCAGCGCCTAAAAGGACGCCAACTTTACGAGAATAGAGTAGTCTCGCAATAAAGCTGTAAAAAACTGAAGTCAACGCTGAAAAAAGCAAAAGCATGCTACGAACGCCGAGAAAACCTTTAGAGCAAACCATGTTTGCCTTAAGAATAAGATGCTCGAAGAATAGATTAACGAGTCGGGGAGGAAAAGATTTTAGGACAACGCATCAGGCGTGGCTGTCAAATGCTGGAGGAAGCAACGTTTATCTATTTTCCACGTGAATATGGAAGTCGCTGCGGCGGTCGCGGAGCCAGGTCAAACGCGGAGGACTCAAGATCAACCCGTGAGGAGTAATCCTCTCCCGAAGGGGTTCGCAGGTTCGAATCCTGCCCGCCGCACCATCATTCCGCCACGCTATGGTTTTCTGTGAGAACATCGAATAAACCATCTGCCTCATCTCGTCCGCAGGCGATTATGTTGCAACTTGACGCTGCCTACTTTTCAAGGTCGAATAAAACCTGCATCGAACCGATTCAGCCTCGACTTTTAGTAGAGACCGCGCTGGCCTACATTTGCGCCGTTGCTTGGAAGTTGAACTTGCTGAAGGCCTCGCTAGCAGCAGAGAAAAACAGCAGAGCCACCGAAAGTTTCACAAGGTGACGCCTTGTTCAATCTTGGAAAGTTTCATCGCTCCTTGATTCGTTGCAGCTGGCACGTATAGAATTTGCTTTTCAGCGGGTAAAGACATATATCTCGTAACGGAAACTCGATGTTTCTTAGGCGCAAGGCGAAATCATGAATTTAGCTGAACGAGTACTTCGCTTGAAAAGCGAGAAGAAAGCAGTTATATTAGCGCACAATTATCAGCGACCTGAAGTCCAGGACGTAGCGGATTACGTAGGGGACAGCATCGAGTTAAGCCGGAAAGCTATGGAGGAAAAAGACGCTGAAATAATAGTTTTTGCCGCCGTGGACTTCATGGCTGAGTCGGCGACCGTACTGAACCCTGACAAAAAAGTCCTCTTGCCAACGCTGGGCGCACGTTGTCCAATGGCGCAGATGCTCACAGTCGAGGAAATAAAACGTTGGAGGGCGCTTTATCCTGGCGCGCCCGTGGTTCTCTACGTAAACACGTTGGCTTCATGTAAAGCTCACTGCGACGTCTGCTGCACCTCTGCGAACGTTGTTGAAGTGATCGAGTCGCTTGACGCTGAAACAATTCTTTTCGGTCCTGACCGCAACTTAGCTGAGTACGCTGCAGAAAAAACTGGGAAGAAGCTAGTCCCCATCCCTGAATGGGGCTTCTGTCCAACACACCTGCTTTTTCAGCCTGAAGATGTAACCGTGCTGAAGCAGCGGTTTCCAGATGCTGTGGTGATGGTTCACCCAGAGTGCAGCGGTGAAATGCGCAGAATCGCCGACTTCATAGGCAGCACATCCAAAATGTGCCGCTACGCCAGCGAGTCTCCTGCGAAAACCTTCATCGTTGCTACTGAAGAAGGCTTACTTCATCGTTTGAGGAAGGAAAATCCTGAAAAACAGTTCTTTATGGCCTACGAGGGAGCCATATGCCCAAACATGAAGTTGACGACGCTTGAGAGGCTTTACATGTCGTTGAGAGACGAGAAGCATGTGGTGAAAGTTCCTGAAGACACAGCTAAGCACGCGCGGGCCGCGCTGGAGCGAATGTTCGAGCTGAACCATCAGAAAGCTACATGGAAACAACCATAGTCTTGAGGATTTTTACGCCTCGCTTCGTAGCCAACTCGTCGCTTAGTTTCCGAATTTCCTCAGCTTTACCTTTGACAGCGATGGCTTCCATGCAATCGCGTTCGCTGACATGCACATGCATCGTGGAGGAGATAACCGTGGTATAGTGATGTTGAATCTCGGTCAGTTCAGCCTCGAGACCTCTTACATCATGGTCGTAGACCATAAGCAATATGCCCGTTTGAACAGACTGCTCGTCTTCATCGAGCCAGCGTTTCTCCGAAACAAACAGGCGCACCGCATCCTGAACAGCTTTTGAACGGTTTTCATATCCCATTTTACGGATAATCCTGTCGAAATCCTCTAGAAGCTCCGGTGGGAAAGTAACGCCTACACGCACTATTTTCGTCATTGCAGGTCATTAAAGACTTATCGTGGCTTTTCCTAAAAACTTTTGCACTATACCGGCGCGACGGGGCAAGAAGCCTGTAGAATTACACTGAAAACGCTTCTTCGATAACGGCGAATACNATGATTGTGGAACATTGAGATAACCGTGAAAAATTTTCTTAAACCTCTAGCGCATACGTTTATATCGACCTTTGCTGATTGAACCGTTAAAGCATGGGGGCGGTTTGTTTGACGAGCGAACCTTTTCATGTAACAGACGAAAACTTCAAAGACGTAATACAAAAGAATCGACTTGCCCTAATCGATTTCTGGGCAGGCTGGTGTGGACCATGCAGAGCTTTGGCGCCGACTATCGAAGAGTTAGCCAAAGAGTACGCGGGCAAAGTGTTTGTCGGTAAACTGGACGTGGATGAGAATCCTAACACGGCTGAATGTTACCAAGTTTTCAGTATACCTACGGTTATACTTTTCAAAGACGGCTGCGAAGTCGAGAGAATCGTCGGGCTCTGCCCTAAAAGAAACTTTGACGTCGCCATTCAGAAGCATCTTTGACGGCTTTCATACGTTACCCACGCGTTTTCTCATACATTTTTTCCAGAGTCCATCGGATACTCGACCTGATCTCAGCTAGACGAGCATCTGAAACGTTCGTAACCTTAATCTCTTTTATCACGTCGCCTTCACATGCAACGTTGTAGGCGAACTTTTTTTCAGGAGGCAACTCGCCAAGCTTTACTAGTTCCTCATCTTTTTCCTCCATTTTGGAAAGCACTTTGCCGATGAAGAAGTTGCTGAAGGGCGGCGTGTTGATGCTGAAGGCTTTGCTTTCGTCCGGAAGAATGTGCAGCGTGTCTTTCTCAACGTAAATTATTCCCAGAAGCTCGTCTTTAGAAGTTTTAAGTGGGATAACGTTTTCGGTGTCCATGAAACGTGCGGAGCCGGACCTTTCCTCTTTGCGCGTCTCTGACGCAGGAGTAGCCGACGCGGCTGCCTTGACGCTGGCCTCAACCTGTTTCAGGTCGCCGCGCTTGAAGCCTTTCTCGAGCAGGATAGAGTTTATTGCTTCAAGCGTTGCCTTAAGCTCTGTAACTTCAGATTCAAGCTTCGCGATTTGTTCTTCAAGCTTCTTCTTGAAGGCAACGAGCACCTTAAGTTTCTCTGAATCTTGCGACATGCAACGTCACTGGCATATTTTAAGGCGGCTTTGCCTTATCAATTCTTTGAAAAGCCGTCGTCCATGCGTGAGAAAAATTTGCGTGCCAAGCTCATTCAGCGATCTTCTTAAGTTGGCTTCGGTACATTTCAACGATTTCCCTGTTTGTGGTTGCATCCTCCGCTGCCTTGTCCAGTCGGTATTTTCCGGTGAAACGAGGAAACCGTATTGCCAAACCGCTTCCTTTACGTATAGAATCCATTGCGCATGTGTGTATTGGGCTAAGCGTGATCTCTGCTCCGAGAACTTCGAGCACAACAACGGGCTCAAACCATACATCTGCGTTCAGTGTCGACTTAACTCTTGAGTGCCTATGCTGAATCTCGTGTGGACGCAGGAGTTTAGGAAGATATTCGAGGTCTTTGTCAGTGAAGCCTGTTCCGCATTTTGTCACAGTTTCGAAAGTGTCGTCTTCAGGGTTGTACACAGAAAGCAGTAGAGCACCGTATGTTCCTGCCCTTTTGCCTCTTCCATGGAAAGCACCTACCACGACGAGGTCAACCGTGTCCGTCATCTCGCTTTTGTAGTCTCGCTTATATTTTATCCAAAGCCATCCCCGCGCGCCTGCTTGATAAATCGAGTCTGGACCGACAGATTTGCAGACCAATCCTTCGCACCCGTTTTCGACCGCTTCGAGAAAGAAAGCTTCAAGCTCTTTCACGTTGTTCGTGAAAATGTGTTTAGCCAGCTTGACACGTTCAGACTCGACAATGCATGATTCAAGCATCCTCCGCCTTTGCGGGTAGGCTTCCATGGTTAAGTCTTTCTTATCGAGGTAGAGCGCGTCGAACATGAACAGCGATACAGGATACTGCTCCATCGCTTCGCTAATTCCATACTTGCGTCTGCGATGCATCAACTCTTGGAAGGGAAGCATGTCACCAGTTTCAAGGTCCACGGCGACGCATTCGCCTTCAACGATCGCCTCTTCGGCTTTGACATATTGTTTTACAAGCTTTACCGCGTCTGGATACTGGTCAGATATGTTCTCAAGTCGCCTGGAAAACAACATTACATCGCTGCCTTTCTTGTGCATCTGGATTCTTTCGCCGTCGTACTTGTACTCGGCAACGCATTTTCCGCCAAGCTTCTCGAGTATTTCTTCAGGCGACGAAAGCCTTTCGGCAAGCATTGGACGGATTGGCTCGAACACTTCAACATGGAAGGACGTTATTCCTTCTATTCCTTTTTCTGCTACGACCCGCGCGACCCGCCCGAGGTCAGAGCAAATGTTGTAGGCACGCTCGATCAGTTCCCGCGCTTCTTTTCCGCCGCCGTAAGCGATTGCTAAAGCGTCGAGCACAGTCATGTCGGCGATTCCAAGCCGTAGGTTACCAGTTACTGTGCGCATGACGTATTTAGCTTCCTTAGGAGTGGCATCTGAAAGCAAACCTGAAAGAAGCGCCATCTTTGTATCCACCGCACCTGAACCTGTTGCCTTCGCCATTTTCCTCAATGTTTCAAAGACATGGGCAACCGTGAGTTTCCTGCTGAAAAACGTGACCTGCTTCTTTCTCGACAGAAATGCTTGTGCAGTTTCGCCTATGTCGCCGCTCCGCTTCAAATGCTCCTCTATTTCAGCCTCGCTGCAGCCTGCGGCGCGTGCCAACGCTTTGATAGCAAGCTTTTCGGCGACGCCTATCTCGATGCCCATGAAGTCAGGGTAAAGCTTTCCCTGAGTAAGGTAAACAACTTTGTCGATAAGGTTCGCAGGCGTAATTTTCAGTAACTCCACGAGAAGGCTGGTCATTTCGAGACGTTTAGTCGTAGCCTCAATCTTCTCGTAAGCGTCAGCGATTAAAGCATAATCCAACGTATAAGCCACCTTTCAGTTTGAAGCGTTCATGCACTTAACATTAACCGTCTACGAATCTTGCTTTTCCTGTTCACCTTCCACGGTTGAAACAGTAACCCTGCCCAAGCGGGTGTCCTTCGAAGCTTCTGTAAGCTGCTTGTCCATTTTGCTCCTGAACTTTTTCACGACGCCTTTACATATGTCAGGTTTCCATTTGCAGATTCCAGAGATTAGCTCCTCAAGGTAAAACTCGAACTCTTCCTCGGTCAACTCGCTTGAACAATCAACGCTGTAAACGATTTCTCCGTTTTCCCTAGCTGCGGTTATAGAAACGAGAACATCGCCTTTCAAGACAGTCGTCCCTTTTTATTATTTAAAGCCCAAAGCTTAAAAGATTTTCAGTCAAACACCAATGCTGCACCTGCGCAGACGCCGCGAATTACACGCCATCAAAACACGGAGGCATAAGCCTACACAAGAAATAACGCTTTGCATGGTTTACCGCAGCCATNTGGAAAAGCAGACTGCCTATGAATACAGCATCAACTGTCTATTAAGTGCGCAGTGCCGTCTGGACAGTAAACCTTTTCGCCTTTCACCGCGGCTGAATATCGTACTCTGCAAGCTTTCATCTGTGAACATCCGTCACAGTCTCTTGATAACGTTCTTACTCGCCTCCTTTTACCTTTTCTCGCCAGGTTCCAAATTACAAAGTTCATGAACCACTGTGAGCTTCCCCAATCAAGGGAAGAACAATCTGCAACTACAAAGACACCTATATACTTTCCGCCTAAATCCGCACTTTCTGCGGTGGACATCTTGCCACGTCGAGGCTGCATGCGAAAATGAGACACGCCATGTGTTGCAACCTTCAAATCACATAATTCATCGTCCAACATGTTCCCTGAGCGCGTTTGCTCAGCGTTTTAACCTTCAACCTGTTATGATAGTACCTCGCTATGGTTAACAAGTTGTGCTGGAAACAGACGTGCGACAGTAACATGTGTCAGGCCATCCTGTCCAACTCGGGCACAGTTTACTCGTCAAAACGCGCATAGACACGGCTAATGCAGGTTTCCGCCGAAGCAATGTAAATTCTAAAGACGCAATAAAGCTATGCTTGGGTCATATGTTAGACTTGGCTTTTTCTTGCCGGTATTTGAATAGGTCTCTGCAACTTTTACATGCTTTTTGATCTTCACTTTCCGCGGTGAAAATCCTTCCACAGTAAATACATTCCTTTCGTAGCTTCTTCAAAGCATAACCCGCCGTGAATGGATGAAAAACCTTCACATATGTCTTTGTTGTGTAAAAATAGTGGGTTCCTGAATTTATTCCTTCGCCTCCGCCTCGAACTAGCCAGCTCTGAAGCGAAGCAAACCTGAACTTTAGGAAAACACTGCTTACTTCAAAGTTTTTGAGGCTCGTCTGCCGACGCCCAGCTCATTGTATAAACTGAGTCAAAATAGAAAACACGAGGTTGACGCTGGGCTTCGTTGCGCTTCGACGGAAATGTCCACGCCTGTCCAATACAAAAGCCTATAGGCACACTGTTTTTCATTGCGCATATGGAACCTTCAATGTATAGTGGTTGGCGTTGCTGAAAGGAACGTTTGCTCATGCAATCTCCGGCATCGAGAATGAATGATGCACTTTAAAACATGGCGTTTCCTACAGCATATGTAGGCTGTGAATCGTGATTCGCTACTTATTTCATGAATGACGACGAGGAATGCAGCCTAACGTTAAAAGACAGACCTATCTGTTTAGCTTCGCAAATTAACGTGACAGCCAGCGCTATGAGGGTTTGCCAGAAAAATAAACGGCGTGTTGTTTTCGAAGGCTTCCTCATGGTTTGCGTGGCTAGCATAAAAGTTCTTAAGCTTGTAATCGAAGAAAGTTTTATGTCGGATGATGAACGCAGAGTCAATGAGCTGTCCGCGTTGATTCGACTCGACGGGCGAACTGACGCGTAAAGGTTTATGTCTTGTCACGTTAGTTTGGCAATGTTGTATTGTGTGTACCGCGGCAGCGGTTCAGTTATAGTGCTTCGGCGGCTGATGTTGCACGTTTGCTGAGGCGAATGAGCATGTGCGGGAGTTTCTGAGTAAGCATACGGTTGGCGGTTCCACGTAGCAGAGTATTAAAAGCTTATCCACTCCTGTGAACCCAGCATTGCATTCTATTCAATAGAATTTGCGTTGTTTGAAGAAAAGGCTTATCAACAGTTAAGGCAGAAGACTTCTACAGGGGAGTAAGCGCAATTAACGTTCTGTTATTATCTGAGCAGGAAGTTACTGAACTGCTACGCATGGACGAAGTTATGGATGCTGTGGAAAACGCTTTCAGAGAAAAAGCGTTAGGCTACGCGCAGATGCCACCTAAAGTTTACCTCGACTTTGCCAAGTACAATGGCGACGTGCGCGCCATGCCCGCCTATCTTGAGCGACTGGATGTGGCTACCGTTAAAATCGTAAATTCGCATCCTGACAACCCATGCAAATTCGGTATGCCCACCGTTTCAGCCATCGTGCTTTTGCTGGATCCACGAAACGGTGCGGTGCTGGCAATAACGGGTGGAACCAACTTGACGGCTATGCGGACAGCCGCTGCAGGCGGCATTGCGATAAAATACCTCGCCAACAAAGATTCGAAAGTTGCCAGTTTCATCGGCGCGGGAGTCCAGGCCAGAGCGCAGTTGCAAGCGCTTCTTTTGACGCGGCCGAATCTTGAAGAAATCCGCGTCTGCGACATCTCTCCCAAGGCGGCAGAAGCGTTTGCCGCCGAAGCAGAAAACAAGGCTTTAAGCAGCCGAGTAGTTATCGCGAGAAACGAGGAAGAAGCAGTACGCGGCGTGGACATAGTGGTAACTACGACGCCTTCGAGGAAGCCTGTTGTTTTCGACGCATGGGTCTCCTGTGGAACGCATCTCAACTGCATCGGGGCTGACGCACCACTTAAAGAGGAAATAGATCCGGCGATTTTGAAGCGGGCGAAGATTGTCGTAGATGATTGGGAACAAGCGGCTCACAGCGGCGAAATAAACGTGCCCATCTCCCGCGGCCTCTTATCCAAGAAAAATGTGTGGGCGGAACTCGGTGAAATCGTAGCTGGAACCAAGCCTGGCCGAACATCGAAAGAAGAGATCACAGTTTTTGACTCAACTGGACTAGCCATTCAAGATGCCGCAGCAGCAGAGATAGTCTACCGGAAAGCATTATCCAAACAGGTAGGCTGCTTCATACGCATATAAGCTTCAGCGCATGCAAGAAAATATGGAAGAAGTTATGGGACTATCTTTTTCGTTTGTGAAGAATAGCGATGGGCACCGTGACTATTATTAACGCCGGTAGCAACGTCGTCGCGGCAATGTAAGGTGTGACTAAGCCATTGATGCTCGAGCCTACAAGCGTCTATTTGACAGTATATTTATACGCAAGTTGTTAAATAAAATCTTGAGACTGTCCTTTTTTGACACATCGGTCTATGACAATGTTGCCTACGGTTTAAAAATAAGAATGCCGCGTAACGCGGTGGACACGGAAGTGAGGAGCGCGCTGCGACTTTCTGGTGACGAGTTCAACGCGCAACGTTAACTGTTCGCCTTCAGCGCTTGACACCGACGCCGTGGAGACGGATGGACTGACGCTTGTACGCGAAGGTTTAAAGGTTCAATCAGCTATTGATAACAAAAAATGGAGTGTTTCGCGGATGGTTGAGATAGTTGTTGACATGTCGGAGCTTAAAGATGGAGAAAACGATGCGGCAAAAAAGGTTGCAGGTTATCTCGGAGAAAAAACAGGTTTAGAGGCAACTGTTGACTCGAAAAAGGTTAAGGTCAAGGGCGATTTGGTTTCAAGGAAGTA
>JGI24721J26819_10005383_pt1 | contig 12811 bp, 10 predicted proteins | sample YelNatPaOPGAMG01_FD_26819 | JGI IMG/M metagenome (IMG submission 26819)
AGCTTTGTTGTATGCGTTTTTAATGTGAATATACAATGTGTTCCATGCGTCTTCTACTTCTCTGAGCGCTGCGGAAAGCTTGCCTAGGTTTTTCTGGACCTTTTCTGCTTTTTCGGATATTTCCATGGCTTGGAGACCTACTGCGATGAGGTTTAGGTTTATGGCGAGCGTGGCTGGCGAGACGAGTANAACGCCTTCTTTTGCTGCGTCTGTGACTAATGTCATTTCGCATTCTGTTAGGTATTGATATACTGCCTCTGAGGGGATGAAGGCAAANGCGAAGTTTGTTGTTCCNTCNNNTGGTTTCACATAATCTATTTTGATTTTTTCTATATGTCCCTTAACGTCGCTGCAGAAGTTTCTGGCAAAGGTTTCGCGTTGCGCTTCATCTTTGGCTTCTACCATTTTTCTGTAGTTGTCGAGGGGGAATTTGGAGTCAATGCATATTATTCCTTTGGGAGTTTTTATGTATGCGTCGGGTATTTTACCGATTTTGGGAAGTTTCTCTCTAATGTGCACATATTTTTGTGGTAGCAGATCCCTCAGAATTTGTTCCAGTTGAAATTCGCCGTATGCAGCTCTTCCTCTCGTTACTTTAAAAAGGTCTTCCAAGTTTTGTGTGGCTTTTTGAATGTCATCTGCTCTTTGTTTTATAGCGCCAATATCTTGGTCTAGCCTTAATTCCTTCCAGCATGTGGCAATTGCACCCTTAACCGTCTCTTGGTCTATGGAAACCTTTTCGACTTTCCTTGAAAAGCGCAATATTAGGAGCAGTATGATAACGAGAATGATAAGCGTTAAAGTGATTAGCAGTAAATCGAGCATTTTTGCCACTTGGCGTTCGCTAGTAAGGTGTCTTATGCTTTCGTATGTAAATTAACAATTATGAATCTTGGTTATTTAAAAGAAATAATAATTCCAAATACAGTTCTAGTCACTTGGTAGCTGGCACTCTTATGGCACTTTCCACAGCCAATAATTCGTTCTAATGCCCTTGAGGTTGTATACGTATTTCAGAGCGCTGAAAAGTTTGGGTCTTTTGTCAAGGAAAGCTCGCTTATAAAATAATAATGCAATAATGAAGGCTTCGTCAAACGGAACATCCTTTCGCGGTGCGATGTAATAGCGTCTTTTGGGATTTCCAGCTTTTAAAAATGCGTTAGCCATGTCGTCGCGCGATACTTGACATGCGTTGAGGAATATAACTTTAGCCTTTATGTTGAGGTTTTTGATATCTTCAGCGGTGACCCTGCCTCCATTTGTTATGTAGAGGGTTGTATGGTTGTTTTCGAACTTTCCATGTGAAGAAATATGTAGGAAGTCTGTAGTGTGTTGTAACCATTGTAGGAAGTCTTCCTTGTTTTTGGCGGTATGGGTTATTATCTTTAGGCTTTTAGTTGTTCTTCTGTCATAGCCTTTTATCATTATACGGAGAGCTGTTGCAAGCGCCTCTGCCTCGTTGATTCCCTCATATTTTGGCAGTCCTTCGACAAGTAGGAGACGTGGCACATTTTTCACCAGTTCAGGACGTTATTTCTGTTTCATACTTTTTCAGCTTTTTAACAAGCACTTTGAGTGCTGATGAGAATGAGGAGACGATAGCTGGTGAGAGAGTATACTCTCTTCTTCGGCTTTTTGAGGTTGTTCCTTTTGATAAGTCAACTGTGGATTCTAGAAATGTTGAGAATGTTTCTCCAAGTCTTGCATATTTTCCAGTTAATAGCTCCTCTAAGAAGTCTGTCCAATATTCGGTTTTTTGGGCTCGTCTAATAAGAATGAGGTAGGCGCCTAATACTGGGCCTACGTCGTCTCTTATGGAGTATATGCTGGGGTTGCCTGTTTGAAGCGGGGTTATGCATCCCGCTTTGCTTAGGGTTTTGAGAATTTTGTTAAATACGTCTTCAGTGCGTCGTCCTCGAAGCTTGAGCAACGTTGTTGTTTTCTCTTTTGTTCCCACATTGAAAGATAATTCGCTTCCTTTCTTTTTGGTTTTGAAGGTTAGGTAGTAGCTGTGTTCCATTTCGTTTGCCCCTTCAATCAATTACTAAGAACAGGGCTATCTTACTGAAGTTTAGTGGACATTCTTCTTTATAGCCGTGTGTTATATAAAGTCCATGTTCGTCCGCAACTATGTCATAGCCGTGGTCTGATGTGATAAGCACGGAGTTTTGTTTTGCGAAATGGTTTATTTGGTCGAATAGTTTCTGCATCTCGATGGATTTGAGGAAGCTTTCTAGCGTGTAGCCCTGCCTATGTGTTACAAGATCCACTGTTGAGCTTTTGACATACGAGCTTGCGTTCAGTCTTTCCTTCAATAGTTTAGCATACTGCGATAGGCAACCTTCACGATCGAATTTTTCAAGTTGCCCTGTTAGAAAGCGTGTTATTCCAATAGGGTTAATGAAAACTTCTTCGTAAATTGTTGTGTTATGCCTCATTGAGGAGAATTTGCTTGCTATTGTTATGATTTCTGGTATTGATGCGCAGTCGAGAACAAAAACTGTGTCAACTTTGCCAACCTTATTTTCGAGAAATTGTAATATGTAGTGAAGGTTTGCTTCTTTAAGTATAACTGCCTGTCCGCCGTTTTTTAAAAAGGCATTAAAGGCTTTCAGAAAGCGTAGAGCGTTCAAGTATAGTTTTCCATTTATTAATCCGCGGTATGGTGTAGCAATTGTTCTGACAAGGTTTTCTATCTCTAATTCGTGTTCTCTTTGGGCTCCATAGATTGATAAACCGGCTTTTATGAAGGAGCAAAATATTATCTTGTGAAAAGTTTCTACGGGTAAGTTACCGATGGTTGATGCTGTTTTGACTAGGGTTTCAAGTTCGTTTGTGAAGTCAGTCATTATTTTATCCTTTCACTTTTACTTCTAGGTTTTTACGTGGAAATTCTATTGGAGACATTTCGCTTAATTCGTCTACAATGTATTGTCGCATCTCCACAGCTAGATTTAGAACCTGCGCTAGTTCATTGTTATTAAATTCTCGATTTGGAAATAGCAGTTTTATGAGGCCTGAAGATAATTTTCGAACGGCGTTTTCATCTCTTATTGTGAAGTTGTCTCCATATTCTATATGGGCTTCTATTATGTCTCTGAAGCTTTCTTTCCTCATTTCGTGGATTATTTCGGCGAAGTAGTCTGCGGCTAATCCTATTCCTTGGGCTAAGTGTTCTTCGCTTTTCATTATTTTTGGCATTCCCCAGCCAGGTAGGAGCCCATGTATCCTGTCAAGAAAAGCTGAGTCTTGCATGATGTCGGGTAGGGCGTGTCTTATTTCTTTAGTGGGTATGCTTTCTTCTCTTTCAATGTTTCCGAGAAATACAAGTGAGCATCCGCTGTGGGCTCTTTTCAGGGTGCCTCGTTCAAAAAAGCCGTCAACCATGAAATCCTTCAATTTACCAGCCATTTCGTCAGGGTTAGTAAATCTGATTTTGCTTACTTCATCAAACGCAACAAGATCATGTGTTGCAATATCACCCACCAGTCGCAACCTGGCGTCAAAGAATAAACGCGCAGGGCTTATGGCGCCCCCGGGGTATATGCGTGTGTAGTGAGATAGGTTTCTGTAGAGGTATGTTTTCCCGGTGGCTCTTGGGCCTAACTCCATTAAGTTAACGTTTTCTTCGATGAGGGGGATTAGTCTTGCGAGTTGTAGAAGCTTTTGTCTTTGTGAATAGGCTTTGGGGTTTAGCCCTATCGTGGTTATTATTAGGTCTATCCATTCGTCTAATGTGAATTGCTGGCGGTTTTCAATAAAGCCCTTAACATCGATGTTATAGACTTGGAATGGTTCTATGTCTATGAGCAGAATTGGCGATATTTTTTCGTCAATGTTTTCAGGTAAGTCCGGGCGATATTCTAGGGTTCCAAGCCCCCACATTCCTGAAAGTGTTCTTTCAAATTTTCTGACAATACCTTCGTCGGCTAACGCGTCGTAGATCTGTAGGCACGGTATATGCAGCAAGTATAGGTTTCTTTTTAAGTCTACGCTTACTTTGAATTCGTCCATTAGTTGGATTATGCCGAGGCGTTTTAGCTTGTAAAACACTCGGTCTTTGTCTTTGGGCTCTGGGAAGTTTTCTGCAACTACTTCTGAAAGTTTGTTGAAGGCTGTTTCGCGATCTGGATAGGCAGCGCAGTATTTGGATATTAGATATTCGGATATGAAACGGGGAAGTCTGGCAACTTCATGGCGTAGNGCTAACCCTTTGTTGACGGCTACTTCTCCAAACGTCTTTTTGATTTTTTCTTCTAATTCGTTCAAGGGTTTTTCCCTTTTTANCTTGGCAGAAGCCTATCCCAGCTTCTTCTCACTTTTTTAGTGAAGAATGGGCCGAGTATTTCTTGAAGTTTTTCTTCAGGCAGGGCGTTTGAAAACTTGATTTCAAGTTGTGGTGTTGCCTTGTATGCATTGGAGATTTGCCTGAGGAACCTTGCTGCGCTGATAACTGTAGAGGTTTGATGGCCCGAACCAAGGAAGTCAAAGGTTACTCTGATAAGGTTTCCGCTGACTCCGATTTTTATAGAGCTTATCAGTGTTCCATAAGTCTGATGAAGTAAGTCTAACTTTTGTTTAAATCCCTCATAATTGAAGTTTTGGTCTACTTCAATTACGACTTCGTTTAAAGTCTTTTCAGGGGGCCTTGATGGAGTAGGTGGCGTTATTTCTTCGGGCTTAATTTCGGGAGGCCCTTTTATCACTTCAAGTGGCTTTATTTCTTCCTCCTCAAAAATGATGCTACCTATTTCCTNGTCGACTTTTAACGTTATTTTCTTATTTTCAACTTCTATTGCTTTTCCATTTAAGTTGTTAATCGCTTCATGAACCACTTTGGAGCTTAGTGGTTTAACTTCGTATGTGCCGAGAAGTGCGTTTTCAACTATCACGTTTATTCTGTCTTGCTTTCTAATAGCGCCACTTTCAATTTCTATTTTGTAATGCTTGTATATGGCATCTGCTATTATCTCTGGCTGCCACGTGAAACCTGTGGATTCAATCACCCTTCTGAAAAATGTATTAATGATTAGGGAGTATTTTGAAAGGTCCTCGCTTGGTTCTATTTTTGAGGTTTCTCCAGATAGTTCGCCAAAGAGTTTAGTTAGACTTTGGGAGGTGAATTCATTTAATTGTATGCTGTAAAAGATTACGTCTTCGTATAGTTCTATAGCGCTTGTTGCTATTTTTCGTGTTAGTTTTACAAGCTCTTTTTGAGCTGATGATCTAGCTTCCTTTATTTGGCGTTCTATGGAGTTCTTTAAACTCGTTTCAAGTTTTTTGCGTTGCTCTTCAAAGAGGAATTCTGTTAGCCTCAATGTAAGTCTTTTTTGAACAGTCCTTTCGAAGTCAACCATTTTTTCTTCTAAGATTTTTTCTCTATTTTCAAGGTGTTTAATGAAATCCTTAACGGCTGCATATGATATTATGTCGTCCATTAATCGTGTTAGTTTGTCTTGGCTTATGTTAGGCAGGAGAACTATTAAATGTAGAGGATGGCTGATTTTTCCTGCTAGGTTTATGCTTTGAAGTTTTTGAGCTATTGTTTTTGTTAAGGTGTGGTAATCTGTTTTCCTTAGATATAATTCGTTAAAGAGGAAAGCATCCCATGGTGGGACAACTAATATGGAAAGGTATCCTTGGTTTTGAGCTTCCCTCACATCTTCACCATTTATGAGCTCCTCAGCATTTGCAATAACATTATATTCTTTCAGCAATATGGGGACTTCTTTCTCCCTTGATCGTATGTCTGCCTTTGGGTTGGAAAATAAGCTGGGAAGGTTTGCTTGTTGTAGATATACTGGAATCTGTGCTGGTTCTTCGAGTATTCTTCTGTGTTCTGCTACGAAGGCAGCTAGTTTGTCGTAAATAGTTCTCATTAGAGATGGTATGAAGAACTTTTGCCCTTCGTATTCCTTTTCTTCGATTCTTGCACTTTGCGCTTTCAGGTATTCAATTGCTTCTTGAAGTTGTGTTATCGCCTTTGTTGCTTCTTCAAATAGAAGCGTTGTTAGTATGTCTATTTGCATTTCTTCCGGTGAGACGGCGTATCTTTTGATTTCTTTAATGTCCCTAACTTCTATGAGGGCGGTTACGTTGGCCGTTGTCCCTTTTGCAAGTATTTGTTTTGCAACTATGTCTACGGTTTTTTGTATTTCTGGGTTTGCGGTTCTTATCGCATGCTCTATATCAGAAGCCGCACTAGCCCATTCAACCTCAAAGTCTCCCATGAGGTCTATTACACCGGCCATCCCAAGAGGAAGATGTTTTGTCCCTACGGTCAACGATTTATGAGGTTCGTATATTAAGGCGTTTTCCGCTGCTTGCGCAAGTATATTTAGGGTTGTCCTGACGTATTCTGTTCTTGGGGCGTCGTAGGGGTTTAGGATTTTTCTAAACAACCATGTTATGCTTGGGGACAGTGGGTAATGGTTTTTGATCTGCTCCTTGTATGTTTCAAAAATTTCCTGAAGATTATATTGTTGGGCTTGTAGTGCTAAATATGTTACTAGGTCGCTTTCCGGTTCTTCTACGTCACCAATTTTTTTAAAGACTCTATGTTTTGCTATGTTTATTGCGTGTTCTGGATCATAGGATAATGCTACTTCTACACCCAGGCCTCCGGTCGCCCTGCTGAGGCGTTCTTTTTGAGGCGTTCTTTTAAGACGTCAAGGCGTTTTTTTAAGCCGTCTATCTTTGATTGGATTATTGGTTTGTCTGCTTGTTGGAGGTATATGTGGTCCATTTCTCTAAGGTCTTGTTCAGCTAAGGCGACTATGATGTATGTTGGGATCCCCCTTCCACTTAGTTTTGCGTATAATTGCTCAATGAGGTTTACAACGTATTCAATTTCGATGTATTTTTCCTCACTTTTGGTTTCTATGTAGCTTGTTAGTCTGCTGATTATTCCTATTCCAAGCTCGTCTATTAGGAGTAGGAGCCTTGGGTTTGCTTTTGCTTCTCTGTATTTTTCTAGTATTTTGATTATGAGGTTTGCAAGCTCTTCTGATGAGAAAGCTATGGCTTTTGTTCTGCTTATTTCTCTGGTTGCTTCTACTATGGCTTGGGAGAGTTTTGGATCTTTTATTTGCCATTGCTCTGGATGTCTTTTCGCTATTGCTTCTAGTTGGCTGAATAGGTTGGGGATGGGTTGTTCCTTGCTGAAGTCTATTCCCAAGGCTAGGGTTTCTTGGGCTAAATTTTCTTTAAGGCCGAATTGTTTTGCTAATTGGGAGTTTGCACCCTTTTCAGAGTTTAGCATGTGCCATAGGAGGATTATGGCATGGGTTTTTCCGAAGCCGAATCCTCTTATGAGGTATGTGCCCTGAACCGTTGGAGTTGTTAGGCCTTCAAGGATTCTTTTAATGAACGTTTGCAGTGGAGGTGTGGGATAGGTTATTTCTGTCGTGTAGGTTGGGTCTTTGAATTTAGTTTTTACGTGTTGGCCTAGGTAGCTTCTTATCACTTCGTCGAAGCTTGGGGTTAGTTCTGATTTAATTTCTAGGAATGATTCTTTTAGTTGGAAAATTTGGCCTACTGTTTTCAAGGTGGTTGCCTCTGCCTACTTAAAAAACTAAGTANGTTAGGGTTTTTATAGCTAATTCTCTTACGTGTTTTGCTATTTCGCTTTCGTCCATGCCTGGGAAATATCCTGTTATTTTTGTTTTGTCCGTTATTCTGTAGCCTAGGTCTTGGTTTCTTGTGGTTTCAAGTAGGATTATGGCTAGGGCTGCGTTGCTGGATAGTTCCCTATCGCTGTGCATGCTCATTTTCGCCTTGATAGTTTTGGCCCTGGCTGCTGGGTCTCCGCTTTCAGTCATGGCCATGCGGGCGAGTATTGTGGCTTTTCCTGGAGCCACCTCCCTAAGTTTATCCAGGTAGGTTTGCCCTCCTGGAAGGGTTAGCATTTCTAGGAATTGTGGATAGTAGGCTTTTCCAGTTTTGTCTATGGTTTTCTCTGCGATGAGACTGTAGTGTTTTAGGTTTTCTATGCCGAAGCCGCATAGTTTGCCAACTGTTTGAACTAGGTCAAAGTGCAAGCCTAATGGTTCTTGGCGTATTTTAGCTGTTGCCAGGTCTACCCTGGAAATTAGCCAGAGGGTTAAATATGAGCGGGTCGCCGGGTCCCACAGCATGCCTTGGGCTATGTTTTTGGCTATTTTTTGCGCTGTGGCTTCGTCCATTTTGACTGGACCTGTTTCTGTTAGGATTTTGTAGATGAGGGGTTCTGTGTATCTTGAAACTACTGAGGTTATGGCTGCGTCGTAAAGGTCTTGGAATGTGGCGCCTATGGGCAGTTCGAAGCGTGAAGCCACGCTTAAGGCTGTTCCGAACATTAGCGCTGCGGTGTCGGCTGGGGAGGCGTTGCTTTCAACAATTATTTTTCTTGTGCTTTCCACGGTTTCTTCAACTGTTTTGGTGAATAGTGGGTTTTCGATTAGGCTTCCTCTGATGTCTTGGGGGGACACTTCCAGGAGTTTTTGGCGGGGGTATTTGCGTCCAACAATGACTAGGCTCATTTCTTGAGCAACAACATTCCACTGTCTTTTGAACCTAAGTTTATATTCGGTTTGAAGAGGCCAAACCTTTGGAATTACATAGCCATGCCGGTATAGGGATTCGCTTACGACTCGCCATGCTTGGGCTGTGGGGTGAGTAAACCATAGAGTTAAGACGCCGTCTTCCTTTAGAACTTTTGATGTTTCCTTAACGAACTCGTTGAAGAATCTGCTGAATCTGCCTTCGCTGTCTTCCTTGTCGTATGCCACAACCTCTCTATCTCTTGGAACAGTTGGGTTTGTCCAAGACCAATTGGACAGTTTTAAGCCTGGCTTAAATAGGAGTTCAAGGACGGGTGCTAAGGCTCTGCGCAACACAACCCAGAAGAACTCGCTTCTATCGCTGTATATGACCTGCTCGAAATAGGGTGGATCAACGTTTATCACGTCAACACTATTTGGTTGCAGAATTGCAGAAAGCTGAGTGGCATCACCCAAATAAATATCCACATAATTGCCGACACCAGAATTTCGGAACTCATCACAGAGAAAACGCAAAACTGGAAGAACCCCGCCAGCCGTCTTTGCCAAACTTCCAGATTCAGCAATATCCGGCTCTAAAGCCCATCCTAAACTCAATTCCGGAGGGAGAAAACCCATTTCGCAGTATTCTTTTCTGAAGTCTAAAGTGCTCTCGCCTCGGAGTGTATGAACAATTGACCCACGAGGATTATTCCACATAGTTGCAATCGTATTATAATCTACTATTTTGTCAGTGGCAAAAGCCAAATACAACGCTACTGCTGCGCCAAATTCTCCATTTTTTAATGCTAGTTTTTTGGCTGTTTCCGCAACCATTTTAGAGAGTTTTGCTATGGCTAAAAGTTGTCTTGGATTGTAGAGCATATACCATTTCGATAAGCCTTTAGCCCTCGCGGTGCTTGCCCATACATTTTCCGCGGAAATCTCGTCTAATGGGATAAAGTTTTGCAGGTCAAAAAGTTCATCGCTAAGCGCATGCAATGAGCTGGTGAATTTCTTCCTCTCGGATTCGTCATCCCAGGCTGTTTGGAAACTGTTTCCCACCTGCTTAACCAATGGAATATGCAAGCTAAGCAGCTTTTCTTCAACTTCTGATGTGATAGGGGTAAAGCCCTCGACAATATTTTCCATCAACTGTGCATGTTCAGAAAACCACTGGTCAAAGGCTGTTGTTCCATCCTTTATTTGCCCGCGTAGTTGGAACCATTTCCCACACCCTTCATAGGGACACTTAATGTTGTTTCCACGCTTTGCAATGGTTCCAGAAGATATGGCTTTATCTGTTGTTTCAGCCGAAAAAATCCTTTTATCTTTATCATATGTTATTCTAAGAAACCTTCTCTTCAATCTTGAAACCTTTGTAATTGCAGGTTCAAGACCTTGGATAGGTATAAGTCCGTTACAAAATGGACATCTGATCCCTCTAGCAAAGATATAACGTTTAGCACCGTTTCCGTAATAATTTCCTATTTCATCTCGAGCCCTGCTAACAAGCTCCTTTGTAGCTTTTAACGTTTCTTCAAAAAGCCCAGCGTCAGCATACTTGGCTGGAAACTCAACACTAGCCTTCAAAATTAGGTAGGCAACGGGATTATACTCAACAGCAACCGTCCGAAAACCAAGCCTAGCAGCCTCAAGAGGAATACTGCCACCACCAGCCATGGGATCTAGAACAACGACATCAGATGTCTGTTTTCCTAAATTTTCACTAACGACTTGCTTGACAATCGGTCTACTTGGCTTCGCATAAAAAAGTAGGCCAGACCCAAACTTCTTTCCAACAGAAGAAATACTTTTACCAAAACCCAAAGCCTCTAGGAAAATATCGTAAGCCAATTCAGACCTCGCTACTGCACTTAATGTTAAAGCTCGNGCAGTGGAACAAGGTCTTCTCGCAAACCATGTATGAAGGTTCCGAAGCCTTGGACCAATAACCATGGGCTTAACATTAAAAACTTTGAAATATTCCTGCCTCTTCTCCTTATCCAGACCCTTAAAGCCAACCTCAACGATTGCGTCGAGATTAACTTCTTTCAACGGGAAAACAGATTCTATTAATCTATTGACAGAATCATTAGGCATCTCCTTCACCTTTCAAAATCCACTGTTTTAGTGCTTGTGCTTTTGGTCCTGGCCCTCCGCTTGTTGGGAAAACAACTTTAACGCCAAGCTTGGCTAAATCAGGCAATGCTCTGGCATACTGCCTCCCCATAGCCAAATAAACCTCTGAATATCGACCATTCCTAAGCTTCCTTTCCAAAAACTTCTCGTTAAAAGCCCTAGCCTTCTCCAAAACTTCCCTGGAAAACCTCTGCTTACCCCACTCGCTTCCCACAGGCTCACGATAGGCTAAAGGCGTATCACCGTCAACAATAGTCAAATCGTCAACCATAACTACAACGTCAACACCCCTAACACCGCCCAAATATTTCCGCGCAACCCTAAAAAACAAACCATCAAAACGCTCTAACGCAGGAAGCAAACCCTCATCACACCTACGCCTAAAAGAAGGACCCAAAACCAACAACCGCCTCATTCCAGCCAACCAGCCAAACCTCCAACCAAAATTAAAAACAAAAACCATTTATAAAACATAACCCTAAACCACAAACCTCACAATTCTGAAAAATCCAAATAAATATTGCGATGTTTATTTCAACTTCGAAGGGTATTAAACTTGAGTGGAAATAGTGGTTGGTAGAGTGGTGCTTCGCCTTTTACTATTTTGTCTACTGTGAGGTTGTAGAGTTTAATGGCGCTTTCAAAGAGTTTGTCGTGTTCAATTACCAGTGATTCCGTTACCTTGCGGAGTTTTTCAGCGTCGAAAACTGTTAGTTTTGAGAATAGGAGGTGGAGTTGTTCGATTTGGCTCTGAAGGTTCTGGCTCCTTTTGTAGAATAGTTCTCGAATCATTTTTTCAGCTTCTTCTTCTGGCATGTTTCTGAAAACCATGGATGGTGGTGCAAGTGTAAAAACCATGTTTGCCAGAAAAAGTCTCGTCTGCGCCAGTATCCACCGTTCGATCTCATCCGCGCTTGAATCCTTAGTGGGCTGTGGAAACAAACCTGTAGCCGCCTCGTAGGGCATGTAAAATTTTGGCTCCTCGAGGCTTCGGCGCTTATAATATACTCTTGGCGGGTATGTTGATGTGTCAACTCGCCTTTCAAGGATGTTTAACTTTACAAGCCTTTTGAGGTGGCGGCTTAATGTTGCTCGGCCTATGCCTAACGCCCTAGCCTTTTCCAAAAGTGCGCTCCAGGATGTTTCCCCTGATTGAGGGATTAAATCCAGGATTTTTCGGGTCACCAGTTCTTTGCGTCGTTCGGGGTCTACTCCGCGAAACCATTTCTCCATAGGTAATCCTCATTGAAACTTTGTTCCAATAAGAAAGATTTATATGAATCAGCATTTATACTTTACTATAGGTTTCAATGATAGAAACCCAATAAAAGCGTGAACGCACATGCCAGGCCTACACACGAGGAAACTGATCAACCTCGGCGGAAGCAAAGTAGTGGCGTTGCCCCAAGAGTGGCTAAGGTGGCTGGAGTTAGAATACGGACCCGTAAGAGAGGTAATTGTGCAAACAGACGGCGTCGTCATCATTAGGCCGAAGATTGAGCGGGAACGCCAAAGCATCAATGAAACCCATCAAGGAGGAGGACTATGAGAATGAATGAAGAGGATTTAAAGTTAGTTAAACAGTTGGTTAAGGAAACTATTGCCGAAACGCTTGATATTGAGGTCTGGGACGCCATATTCAGGCTTGTTAACGCCATTGAGGCAGGCATAGCCGAGCTTAAACAACACGTAGGCATGAAAAATGTGTCACCAGAGCCCTCATGGAACCCAGAAAGGATAAAGTGGGAGAAAGCCGAGGGCCCAAGCGGGCTATATGAGCGTTCAATAGACACCAACAATCCAGAGTTTAAGGCTATGCTGAAGGATCTGGCAGCCCATAATGGAAGGCTAACTCGAGACGGATACTTCTACTGGGTTTTCAAAAACGGTTCAACTGTTGGCAGGAGGAGGCGAGGCTAACGTTTTGGCGTTCGTTAGGGCGGTGCCAGCTTTGATAGAGAAAATCCTGGACTGTGCTAAAAGCTACGTTAAGAACGATGAGGCAATAGTTGCAGTGGTGACATATGTTTACTTGAGCCGTTGGACAAGGGAACCGCTAAACCTGTTTTTGAAGGGTGAGAGCACCATCGGTAAAACCTACATTACAAAAAACACGATACGCATTTTGGGCGAGGACAAGGACGTTTGGT
>JGI24721J26819_10005401_pt1 | contig 12784 bp, 11 predicted proteins | sample YelNatPaOPGAMG01_FD_26819 | JGI IMG/M metagenome (IMG submission 26819)
TCAGGATTTGGTACTGATAGATGCTTCTGAGGGTTAAAAAGCCCTTACTGAGGCAGGATATATTGACATTTGGGGTGAGGAAAAAGCAAAAATATTGGCTTCCAATCAACTCCGGGGAGACAAATATAAATCATAAGAATTGACTTGCCTTGAAAAAGGCATTTTTTCAACATCCTGCTAATTATGAATAATATAATTTGTGTTTGGGCTTGTTCCTGGCATGGCCTGACCCAGAGGCACCAGCAAATAATGAGGAGATTGGCAGAAAAAACGCTGGTATTGTATATTGAATCACCAATGGATGTTTCTACTTTATGCAAGACTATTTTTTTAAAGAAAATTTCTTTAAAACAAGTATTTAAACAGGCTATTTTTGGTTATGCACTAAATGATAAACTTATCATTTACACACCACTAGTTCCTTTTTCCCTGAGACGTTACCCTGTTTTAAATAAAATTTGGATGTGTTTATTTAGAAGATATTTGGGTTTCCTAACTTGGAAGTGGAAAGTACAAAACTATATTTTATTTATATGCTATCCATTGGCCGAGGAGTTGGTTGGCAGCTTGAACGAAGTGCTTTCGTGTTATGATTGTTGTGATGAATTAACAGATATTTCAGGGACATTATCAGGTATTGTAAATGAATATGAACTAAGATTAGTAAAAAAAGTAGACTTAATTTTGACAACCACACCAGTTTTAGCTGAAAAATTCAGGCGATTACATAACCGAATTTTGCTTATACCAAATGCGGCGGACGTTGAACATTTTATGCAAGCAGTTAACTGTAATTTGCAATGCCCTGATGATTTAAAAAACATATCCAAACCTATTATTGGATTTGTGGGTGCAGTTCAACACTGGGTAGACACGCCTCTTTTGAAAGAAATTGCTAAACTTCGTCCACATTGGAATTTTGTAATCATAGGTCCCGTACATAACGCCTGTTCAGACCTTTATATGTATAAAAATCTGCACTTTTTAGGGCGTAAGCCATATCATGCATTACCCGCTTATCTTAAGCATATCCAAGTTGGCATAGTACCTTTTAAACAAAAAAAAATAGTTTTTGCAGCCGATCCTATTAAAATTTATGAGTATCTTGCTTCAGGTTTACCTGTGGTATCAACACCAATGCCGAAATTAAAAGACTTTTTAGATTTAGTAAGAATAGCAGAGACACCAATGGAGTTTGTAAAACAAATTGAAGATGCTCTACATGATAATTCGGCTGAAGCTATAATGAAAAGGGTCAATTTTGCTAAAGAACACTCGTGGGATAAAAGAGTTGAGCAGCTAGTGCTTGCTTTAAATAAGACATTATGGGAAACGTCAGAACACAAATAAATTCAGATAAAGTCAGAGGTATCTTGTTATTTAAACTGAGGTATATAGGAGATGTAGTTTTGACTACTCCAGCGATACGGTTATTACGAAATGCATTTCGCACTGCTCATATTACAATGGTAGTTAATAAGGGTACAGAACAAGTAATTATTCATAACCCTTTTCTGAATCAGGTTTTAACTGTTGATAATACTCAAGGTCTCAGAAATGTAATAACAATATTAAAGGAAATTAAAAGACACTCTTATGATATTGCTATTGATTTTGCAAGTGGCGACAGAGCAGCTTGGCTTGCATTGTGGTCCGGAGCAGGACTACGAATTGGCTTAGCTTCAAATGAAGGTTTCCGCCGTTGGTTGAACAATATCCAGGTTCACTGGTCAGGCGATCTTCATATGGTAGAGCTTTATTTAAAATTAGTTTGTCAGGTGCCTGGTTTATTGACCCATAATATTGAGCCATCTGATAACCGTCTTGAAGTATTCATGTCACCGAGTGATATTGAATTTGCAAGGTCACTTTTAGATAAGAAAGGGTATTTGAATAAGCGGTTTATTATTGTGCATGCTTCCTGTAGATACAATCAGAATAGCTGGCCGAACTGGCAGTGGCAAAAATTGCTTAATAATCTTGCTGTTAATGTTGTTTTTGTTGGAAAAGCGCAGGATGATTTAATAATAAAATCAATACAAGCTGGTTTAGAAATACCTTCTGTTTCATTAGCTGGTGAAACAACAATATTGCAAACCTGTGCATTAATGCAGCTTTCTAAAGGTTTTATAGGTTATGATAGTGGNCCTATGCATTTAGCGGCAGCTATGGGAATACCAATAGTAGCCATATTTGGGCCAAAATCAGATCCGATTGCATGGAGGCCATGGACTCCAACTTATTTAATTATTTATACTCACCAGTCGATTGAACAGATTCTTCCTCAGGTCAGATCGTTTCTTGGGGTTTAACTATTCGGCCTATAATTATAGTCATGCAACCTGTTATATTTTAACAGGGCTTATGTTAGCCACGTTTAAAAATGATCATTTTGTTGAAGATTTTATTTGAATATCAATAATATATAAATATAATATCATTATGATAAATAATAATCAAAACTCCAAAGGTGAACAGAATGCTGTTCAAAACAAGCACTGTGGAAATGTTTCCACAGAGAAAATAACTGAGGTTCAAAACGGATGGGTAATGTTATTTGTTACAATTTTGATTTTTATAACATCATGGGTGTTGATTTTCGGTCCGATTATTTATCACTATTCACCACGACTGATGGCAACAGGCATAGTGAGTGGTGTTTTGTTAAATATTGTTGCAATAGTTTTGAGCCTTGGTTTTTTTACACTCCAGCCGAATGAAGCCAGGGTATTGATACTATTTGGAAGCTATAAGGGTACTGTTAAGAAAAGCGGCTTCCACTGGGGGAATCCATTTTATTCGCGGTACGGATATAAATCGCAAGCTGACTTTGAGATTAAAGGTATGACGGCTGAATCCGCACAAAGGGTGAGATTGATTAGCCGGTATAAGATATCGTTGAGGGCTAGAAATCTGAATGGCGAAATTCTGAAGGTTAATGACAAACGGGGTAACCCGATTGAAATAGCTACTGTAGTTGTTTGGCGTGTAGAAGATACAGCAAAGGCTATTTTTGACGTTGATGATTATGAGTCGTATGTTCGTGTCCAGAGCGAATCCGCTGTTAGGCATTTAGCTTCATCATTTGCTTATGACCATGGTGAGGAGGATGAGATAACTTTGAGAGGCGGTGGCGATATAGTAACCGAGGTTCTTAAGAATGAATTACAAAACAGACTTTCCAATGCTGGAGTTATTGTAGAAGAAGCCTGGATAACTCATCTGGCATACGCGCCTGAGATTGCAAGTGTGATGTTAAAACGTCAGCAGGCAGAGGCAGTAATTGCTGCAAGAAAGAAGATTGTTCAAGGTGCTGTAGGGATGGTAGAAATGGCCCTTGGCGAATTGTCCAGCAGGAAGGTTATTGATCTTGATGATGAGCGGAAAGCAGCTATGGTGAGTAATCTCATGGTTGTGTTATGCGGCGAATCAGATGTTCAGCCGGTCGTAAACACAGGTACTCTTTACCAATAAATTAGAACCGATGTCTCCAAAGAAAACATTTATCCTTAGAATTGATAAAAAACTTTGGGATGAGTTAGAGAAGTGGGCTAGTGACGAACTACGAAGCGTAAATGGACAAATTGAATATATCCTGCGGGAAGCAGTAAGAGCCAGAAAAAATTCTAAATCGCTTAAGACAAAAGATTCTGGGTAGCCATGGGTGCTGCTTCAAAACACAGAATAACAATTTTGAATTTTGCGTGTTAAAATGTGAGAGGTGGATAACAATAAAAATACATCAAGCAACGAATAATTTCCTGGGTCGATGGCATAGAATCATATATAGAAAACAATTTCTTTGAACTGGAAGGCATTGATAGGACAATTTGGATTTAATTGGCTTGACCGTTTGATAAATGCTTATTGCGCATGTAAGGGGTTGCGTAATACAGAATTGAATTAAAAATTTGCTACTTTAGGTCGAATATAATTGTTTAATTTTTTTCATATTTTTCTCGATGGCCTTAATATATGGGTTTGGTCCATCAGGCCATGGGTCATTTAAATACTTATATAATCCAATAAAATCTTTTTCTAACCTTGGCAGCACAATGTTTTTCCAAAAATTAGGGGTTTGAGCTATTAATTCTTCTGGACTCTCAAAATTTTGAATTACATCTTTAGCTTTTGGGTCATATTTTAAAGCTTCCTGGAATTCGTAGAATAACTCTGGTAGTTTTTCAACATAACAGGAATCGGCCATTTGACCTAATAAGTCTGCGCTACCTAATGCCAAGCCGGCTATTCGTTCTTGCTCATTTTTGAACTGGATTTGGTTAAGATCCACTCTTATTCCTGTGCAATGAATCATTCTTTGGATTGATTCAATTTGGTTTTTACTGAAGCCCTTTTTACTTAGGTAAAGCTCTGCAAACTCTGCACTTCGATGTACATGTATGAGTGTATATTTTGCTCCTGTGCCGATTATGTCCGATTTAGATTTAAGGTATCCACTGTCGTGGAACAGGATAGCCAGGATTGCTAATTTTAATGTTTCTTTATTTATCTCNGGGACGAAATTGGCTTGTCTAAGACCTTGAAAAATTTTGGTCATACAAATTAACCCTTGAAAGGTATGTTCAAGGTCGTGATATTTAACATCTATGCTTTGGAAACCGTCAAATCTGCCATCAAAGCATTCTACAATCCATTCAATTGCTTCATGAACGAATTTTGTTTCATTAGTCCCGCAAATATTACTGAGGATTAGCTTAATTTCATTTTCAACTGCAGCAGGATTTTTAGTGTTTATTTGCATTAATTGGGAATAATTAAAATGTAAAATTGTCCATCACAACTTAAATTGTCAATATGCAAACAACATCAAATCTATAAATTTTGGGCATACATCAATAAAATGCAATCAGTTTTTGTGGGTTTATCAAATGTTTGTGNCTGGGTATAATGGATGATTATTTTTAANGAGCCAGAACAAGTGTTCTTGAGTTGATAACGTGATTGTTAAATTGTTTTCTAGAAGTTTTTAGCTGAATCAAGTTTTAACGATTTTACATGTATTAGAAACTTTTGGCNTTTTTAATTGTTTGGTTCTAAATAATNAATTTTTTCAATTTTTTTTAGGATCCACGATATCAGGAAGACTCCCAGGACGACGAAGAGCAAGATCGACCAGCCTGTAGTATCGTGAACTTTTTCCAGTGCTTCTGTACCTTTATAATACGCAGTAATACTAAGGAATAATGATCTAAAAATATTGCCTACTATAGCGAAAAAAATCCCACATATAAGAAGGATTATTTTAGACCAAAATCTTTTCAAAATCAGGCTTCCGATAAATAAAGTTGCCATGATAGCAGACTGTAGACTGCGGATACCGCTGCACGCTTCGTTGATGCCAACGATACAATTGGGTAGTTGGATTAAGCTGCCTGTCCTCATGGCGGGTATTCCAACTAAGTTTAAAATATTTACATCTATAGTTGATACAAGTTTTTGTAGAAAAGAGATTATAGGATTAATGATAATGGAAGGTATAGGTATGGCTATCAGGATAAAACCAAAAGGCATTGCGAAGTGTTTTACTCCTGGCCACCCGTATACATAATGGAGGTTTGATATTATGATGAGCATTGTACCAATTGGCAGACCTATAAAACTACCCGTGGTCATTCCCATAGCTGCGTGATAAATGTGCGCCAGAAAAATTATAGCAGCTCCAATAAAAAATGTTGCTCCTGTAAAAGTAGTCAGCTGGCACAAAATGTTTGGGCGTTTCTCCCATGATTCAGAGAATAAAAAAAGACAAAGTATGGGAACAACCCAACCAAAACTTAGATCGGGATTATTTGACCAGAACCAACTAGCTTTCCAGCATAAGAAAAAGAATATTACCAAAGAAGGAGATATCAGAAACAATTCAGTTTTGTTACTTCTTTGTAGAGTTGTGTCAAGTAACTTATCACTATTTGAATTATATTGGTGCACAATAAATCAATTAAACCAATTCTTTGATGTTCTTATATAATATAATTATGACCTGTTAATCAACCATAAATCTGCGTTATATTCAGGATTCCAGATTATTGCGATCCTGGAATACCTTGTATTTGCGAGACCAGACCTTAATCCTTTGCTATTCAAAGATATAATCTTTCGTGTCGTACTCGAAGCATTACATTTTTGTCTGGCTAAACACAGTTGGTATGATTTTAGCTTTCGAGCGATTATGGTTTTTTATTTTGACAGGAGACATGATTTGTAGTGTGATAAGGATTAAAGCCAAATACTGCTTAAGGTTTGGCTAAAAAACTAAATTTGAGCTGAGTATGAAAAAAATAAAAACTTTAGGCACAATAGTTTGTGCAATACTTATTGGATTGGCAATAAATAAAGCTAATGCAGTTAATATTCCTGACGGTTGCAAGACCGGTGGTTTTGCAATTGGTTGTCAAGCTTGGAGTTTTAACAAGTTCAGTGCATTTGAGGCAATAGAGAAGACTGCTCAGGCAGGTGGCAAAGTGATAGAATTTTTCCCGGGACAAAAACTTTCTAACGAAGAGCCAGATCTAAAGGTTGACCATAATGCTTCTGATGAAGTTATTGCTAAGTTAAAGGCACAACTTAAGAAGTACGGGGTAACAGCAGTCAACTATGGAGTTGTTAGTATTCCAAAAGAAGAATCAGAGGCTCGGAAGGTATTCGAGTTTGCGAAAAAGCTAGGGTTGTATGCGATTACCACAGAGTCTACAGAATCCATCGATACCATTGAAAAATTAGCCAGGGAATATGATATCAGGGTGGGATACCATAATCATCCTCGCCAGCCAAACAATCCGAACTATAAGGTTTGGGATCCTAATTATATTTTATCTCTTGTAAAAGACAGGGATTCACGAATTGGTGCTGCTTGCGATACGGGACATTGGGCCAGGTCTGGAATTAAAGCTGTAGATGCGTTAAAAATTTTGAAAGGTAGAGTAATAAGTGTTCACTTAAAAGATCTAAATGAGTTTGGCAATCCAGGAGCTCATGATGTTCCATTCGGTACTGGAGTTTGTAATGTAGCCGAGATCCTTGATGAATTGAAAGCTCAAGGCTTCAATGGGAATGTGTCTATTGAATATGAATATAATTGGGATAATTCGTTGCCAGAGATTGCTCAGTGTGTGGGTTTTGTCAGGGGATACGGAGCTGCCAAAAAATAGGGATTTGATTTGTAAAATTTTCTAAAAAATCTTATTTAGAAATGGCCTGGTTTAGAAACTGGGCCATTTTTATTATGATTGCATCCAACGGTTATATCGATTTATCCAAACAGGTCATTGACAGCATGCCTGAGGCTGGATTTTTTAAGGGCTGTCATTGGCGATGCTCACCGATTCCATTAGTGTTAAATTCTAAAGTAAAAGCTGACTTATTAAGGCTAGGTAAAGTATTTGCGAAGTTTCTTATTGTTTGTAGTTTGCTGTATAGACAGAGTATTAAGGGAAAACAACCCACATGGGTTGCTGAATTACTTGATAAAGGTAAACCCGATTATTTAATTTCTTTACAACGGCATTCAAAATTTATTAAAGCTCTTCCAAATATCATTCGGCCTGACTTACTTATAACTGAAGACGGACTTGTGTTGACGGAACTGGATAATGTACCTGGTGGTATTGGTTTAACAGCCTGGCTCAATGAAGTATACTCAAAAATCCATAAAGGTAATTTTCAGATCTTAGGCGGGCCGGACGGAATGTTAAACGGCTTTAATTCGATCTTTAATGGATGTAACAGGGTCGACATTGTCGTATCGGCAGAAGCCGATATGTACCGGCCAGAAATGGAATGGCTGGCTCGCAGGCTGAATAACTTGAAGCCAGGCATGACCAATGTCAGAAACTATCAAGTCAGAGACCAAAATTATTCAAGTTTCGTAAACGGCCAGGGGGTTTACAGGTTTTTCGAATTGTTTGATTTAGATAATGTGCCATCGGCAAAGATAATTTTTGAGGGAGCGATTAATGGTGAGATCTTTGTTACACCGCCGCCGACAAGTTTTATAGAAGAAAAAATGCTTATGGCATTTTTCTGGAACCAGAATCTGGAACCTTTTTGGCGGCGGGAGCTAGGTGATGCTTATTTTTATGAACTAAGGAAACTAATACCACGATCGTGGTTGATGGATCCTTCGCCATTACCGCCGCATGCAGGGATTCCTGGTTTAGATATTCCAAATTGGCATCAATTAAAAAATTTTTCTCAGCGCCAAAAAGAACTTATTATTAAAATTTCTGGTTTTTCAGAACGTGCCTGGGGCGCGAAAAGTGTTGTTTTGGGCAGTGACGTCCCGGCTTATGTCTGGGCTAATACAATAGATGAGGCATTGGCAAGTTTCGACAAAAATCCGTTTATTTTACAGGAGTATAAAAAGCCATCTCGTGTACCTGTTATCTGGTATGATGCTGACGCCAATCAGGTCATGGAGGGCGAAGGCCGCGTAAGATTGTGTCCGTATTACTTTTTTAATGGTGACATCGAAAATATTGAAGTGACATTGGGAGGAGTATTGGCCACTATATGCCCGGTGGANAAAAAAATAATACATGGAATGAGCGATGCGATTTTAGTTCCTTGCGCATATGTCGATAATTGAATTTTCATTATTAGCTGTAAGTTCTATTTTTGCAATTGTGGACCCGATTGCTGTGGTTCCAGCATTTATAATGATGACTCCGAATTATACACCCGAACAAAGAATTAAAACTGCTAAACTGGCNGCTTTAGTCACAGCGGGTGTATTGATCATATTTTCTGTGGGAGGTAAACTTATCTTTAGATTGTTGGGAATCACCCTGCCAGCTTTTCAGTTAGCCGGCAGTATTGTTTTGTTGTTGGTTGCTCTTGATATGGTGCGCGCTAGACGTTCTGCAGTTCAAGAAACAGTAGAAGAAACCGTTGCTGGCGCAGAGAAAGAAGACATTGCTATTACACCACTGGCCGTGCCGATGTTAGCTGGCCCAGGCGCTATTACTACTGTTATAATTTTACAGAACCAAGCTGTAAATATTTTGATGCAAATCTCTCTTTTTATTAGCATAATAATTGTATCTTTGGCTTGTTATTTTATTTTGCGTTGGTGTGCTTATGGAGCGAAATGGTTAAGTCCTATAGCTTTAAAGATAGGCACGCGTATCATGGGTTTGTTATTGGCAGCTATAGCAATGCAATTTTTCATTAATGCTATTGAACAGATCCGTAAAAGCTGAATTAATATCAAAATAAGGTATATTACTTAAGATGGATAAAAATGAAAAACCTCAACGCAAGCAGCCGGGTATAGACCCGCAGTGGCGGACAGCTTTGCTGTACCTGGCTATTGCTGTAATGGTGCTAACTTTGTGGCAGAATGTATTTAATAAATTGGCTATTAAGACGATTTCTTATAGTGAATTTCGTGATGCTGTCTCAAAGAAAAAGATTGTTGAATGCAACATCAAAGAAGACGAGATAGTCGGCAAGATGTTATTAGATGCATCGCAGACCAATAATGCCACAAGCAGTTTTATACCGTTTAGAACAACCAGAGTTGACGACCCCAAACTGATAGAGGTACTGCAGGAAGCAGGTGTCAAGTACCAGGGTGTGCGGCTTGGTTTCTTCGGCCAGTTTATGATGAATTGGATCTTGCCCATTGTGTTAATGGTTTTTATTTGGGTGCTCATTGCAAAAAAATTGGGATCCACAGGCCAATCGGTTTTAAGTTTTGGCAAGAGTAGAGCCAGACTAATTGCTGATAAAGACACAGGGGTAACATTTGAAGATGTGGCAGGATGTGACGAGGCAAAATATGAGTTACAGGAAGTAGTAGATTTCCTGAAAAACCCGGACAGATATAAAGCGCTTGGAGCAAAAATTCCAAAGGGCGTGTTATTAGTTGGCCCGCCTGGGACCGGAAAAACATTATTGGCTAGAGCTGTGGCTGGTGAAGCACAAGTGCCGTTTTTTTCACTCAGTGGAAGTGACTTTGTTGAGATGTTTGTGGGAGTTGGCGCTGCACGTGTGCGGGATCTCTTCCAACAAGCCAAGTCTCAATCGCCATGTATAATATTTATAGATGAGCTTGATGCGATCGGACGGCAACGCGGTGTTCATTTAGGGGCGATCAATGATGAACGTGAACAGACACTTAATCAGTTGCTAGTTGAAATGGACGGGTTTGAAGCAAATACAGGTGTGATTTTAATTGCAGCGACTAATCGCCCAGATGTCCTTGACCGTGCTTTATTGCGTCCTGGTAGATTCGACCGACAAATAGTGGTTGATTCGCCTGATGTGGATGGTCGTGAGGCCATTCTTAAAGTCCATGCTAAAGGTAAGCCTATGGCAGCAGATGTGGATTTAAGAAGAATTGCTCACGCCACACCGGGCTTCTCTGGTGCAGACCTTGCAAATGCTTTGAATGAAGCAGCATTACTAGCTGCCAGACGTAAAGCCAAACAGATCACTCATAAAGATATCGAGGATGCCATCGAAAAAGTCGTCGCTGGCCCCGAGCGCAAAAGTCGTCGATTGACCGAAGAAGAAAAATATCGTGTAGCCTGTCACGAATCTGGTCATGCATTAGTTGCAGCGTTTAGTAAGCACTCTGACCCTGTGCATAAAATAAGCGTAGTTCCTCGAGGCAGAGCGGCTCTTGGTTATACTTTACAACTGCCTGAAGAAGATCAGTTCTTATTGACTAGAAGCGAGTTAATCGACAGGTTAGCAGGACTTTTGGGCGGGCGTGCTGCCGAAGATATTGTTTTAGGTGAGCCTTCGACAGGGGCCGAAAATGACCTTGCCCGTGCTACTGCTCTGGCCAGGCAAATGGTTTGTATGTACGGAATGAGCGAGAAAATTGGACTAACACATTGTGGCCAACCACAGACACCAATTTTTCTCGGCGGCGATGGCTACTTTCAGAGAGACTGCAGTGAGCAGACCAGCCGCGATATTGATCAAGAAGTAAAAAGTTTATTAGATTCTGCATACGAGCGGTCGAAACAAATCTTGTCTGAGCACAGGGATAAATTGGAGTTAATTATCAACGAACTTTTGAAACGCGAAACTCTGGATGGTCCAGTTTTCTATTCCTTATTAGGTATACCAATTCCAAAATCTCAGCAACAGACATCGGCTCAATCTCAAACCCTGGACGAATCTGATCCGAAAAAACCACCGCAAATTCCACAGGCTTTAAATTGATAATCTGGTAAAAAAATGCATTCAACTGCCAAACCTAATTGTAGAAGCCAAAATATTTTGTCGCGACAAACTATTAACTGGTCGAGTCAGGACAAAGCGTGCATGCGTTTGGCTCTGCGTTTAGCAAAGAAAGGACTAGGCTTAACTTCGCCTAATCCAATGGTGGGTGCAGTCCTGGTAAAAGATGGTGTAATAATCGGTACGGGTTGGCATAAAGCAGCAGGCTTACCACATGCAGAGGTAGAAGCAATCAACGATGCTGAGGCCAAAGGAGCATCCACTAAAGGAGCAACATTATATGTTACTTTAGAACCATGTTCCACGTTTGGTCGAACGCCCCCATGCACTGATGCTATAATTTCCGGAGGCATTTCCAGAGTCGTGGTTGCTGCAGTTGACCCTAACCCGCTGCACGCTGGGCGCGGCTTTTCAATTCTTAAAAATGCCGGCATCAAAGTTGAGTCTGGACTGATGTCGGAGGAAGCCTGTGTGTTGAATGAGGCTTTTAATCATTGGATTGTTACACATTTGCCTTTTGTTATTGTTAAAGCAGGAATGAGTGCTGATGGTAAAATTGCTACTGCTGCAGGGGAGTCTAAATGGATAAGTAGCGAAATNGCCAGATATCACTCAATGAGATTACGATTAGCTGCTGATGCTATCCTGGTAGGTGTAAGGACTGTTCTGGAAGATGATCCTAGTTTAACCTTAAGATTAAACAATCATATAAATAAGCCTCGTCCATTGAAACGAATCGTCCTGGATACTTGTGCAAGAATAGATTTAAATTGCAAATTATTAACAGACCAGTTTGCAGATCTTACTACTGTCGTAGTCGGCGAAAATGCCCCACACCAGAATATACGAGCAATTGAACGAAAGACAAACGTCCTGATTGCACCAACAGTCAATAATCAAATAGATGTAGTCTGGCTTTTAAAAACATTAGGCAATCAGGACATCACTTGCTTATTAATCGAAGGCGGTGGTACCGTTAATGGTACATTTTTGAGGCAAGGTTTGGCCCAAAGAATAGCTTTTTATTTTTCCCCTAAACTTATTGGTGGTGAAAACTCGCCTACCGGATTTGATGGGCCAGACATTAAATCTATCCTGNATGCCATCCAATTACAAAATCCTATCTGGAAAAAGATTGGCAATGAATGTTTTCTAACTGCCAATGTTGTTTATAAGAAATAGTAGAGATTCAAATAGTTCTTGTATACATTGCAGCTGAAGTTGAGAAAGCCAGGACAAAGATGATGACTTTGTGGTGTGGCGGGGGTTTCAACTCTGACCAGTGTATGCAGGAAGCAGTAATATTATGGTTAGACTGTTGATTTATCTATTTTTTCTGACAAGCCCAAAAAGGGCAGGTGTATTGAGTCAAATATCCAGAAATTCGCGAATGGACGCGAGTTCTCANCATCTCTAAAACGTTAGTATCCGAATTGCCCCGGCATTCAAAATTTAGGTTAATATTTGAAATGCAGTAAAATTTTTGTCAATGGAAATAGCTTGCATAAAAGTGAAAATCCGGTAAGTTGATGTGACTAAAACTAAATATGCCCAGAGAAGTAACCTTTTT
>JGI24721J26819_10005413_pt1 | contig 12769 bp, 19 predicted proteins | sample YelNatPaOPGAMG01_FD_26819 | JGI IMG/M metagenome (IMG submission 26819)
TCCTGGCTCTGGAAATGCCTGAAGCCTTTGCTGCGGGAGTTGACAGGTATGTCCTTTCCGCATTCAGCCACGGGGCAGATCATCAGTATCCCTCGAATATCATGAATCCTGAATACGTTGTTGTGCTGTCTGGTGCTGCTATGGTCATTGATGACTTTGTAAATGATGGTATTGTTAATCCCGTAATATTCAGTGATACAGTTAAATATGTATTAAATGGTATTGGAAAATCTATTGTCTGGTCAGTTGTTGTATCGTTTTCATAGCCCGTGAAGGTTATAATAAGTTTTTTGTATATGGGTGTGTTCTCCATGAATATCATATTAACAGTCCCTGCTGTCGTTCCGTTTGTTGTCGAATTAGGATAATACGGGTAATCTGCAAACTGATATGGTTGTATCAGTGAATTGTCTATTTCAAGATATGTAGGCTGTGCAGACAGTAGTTTACCAGTCAGTGGAGGATTTGTTGTTGAAATTCTGGATAACTTTACGAGGTTTGTTCCGGTGCCTATTCCTAATAATACATCTTGATTTGGATAGTCCAGGATTAAACCGTCTATAGACAAATTACAATTGCCAACGCTCAAGAAAGTAGTTGATGACCCAACAGATGCCGTTGGAATTGCTTCCGTATCTGTGATTGATATAATTGATAAACCAGCGCCGTTCCCGATTAAAACGTTTCCGGTTGCGTTCATAACCGAATTGTTAATATGACAGAAATTTATAATCGCTTTGATAGATATAACGAATCCACCGAAACACTGGTTCATTGTGAACTGATTGATGCTTGCAAGGTCTATGTCTATTTCCCCCACATTGCCTGCAAAATAGCAGTCCTCAAAATGATAATCAGAGAATAATTGTGCCGTGCCGCCGTAATATAATACGCTCTGTGATGAAGTTTGTGGAAAGGTCTGTAAACCCCTGAACTGTAGGTCTTCGCCAAAACCGTCATCCACCACAAAGAATGGAAATGTCGAACCTGCCGGTGCNGTTATAATGGCAGTTCCTCTTGATGCCGATACAATATTGTGCCATACACTTTCAGTAGATAGGAAATGGACACTGGTATTAAGTACGAAAGTGCTGTCAGCCACTAAATAAACGGTAAGCTGTGTATTAATAACTCCCGGTTTGCCATTGAATGGAAGGGATTGCCCTATTGAATAAGCATATGCACACGCTTCTTGTATTCCCGATGTCTGCGTTAATGGTATTCCCGAACTTATATTGGGATTGTAGCTGTCGGGCCCGAAGTCGTAGCCATCGTTATATTCCGTTGATAGCCCGTTGGCGACTCCCTTGGAGGAAACCGTTATGTACGGGACGCCAGGATTTTTTTCCTTGTATGCGATATACCAGAAAGCGCCGTCATCTTCAGAAATCACATAGGGTATAGCAGCCGGATCGTTTGGATTGACCATGACTTATAAACACAGTGGAATATAAAAAGATTACCGCTCGCCGATCTTCAGGTATGCGGTCATGACATTTGCGAGATGCTTGGGTCGGTGTATGAAGGGTATCGTGGCTTCCTCGACCTTTGACTGCCCCGTAAGCGTTATGAGCATGGTCACGGTCATCTGCCCGTAGAGGAGAATCCGCTGCGACACCGTCTGGAACGTGTCTATCTGCTGGATCTGGTCATACAGGTAGGTCTTCACGTCAGAGGCGATGATGCCCTTGCGGACAACAATCTCCCTGCTGGATATGAGGAACGTCCACCGGTAGTGCCTGTAGATCAGTATGAGGAACAGTATGGCGATGATGATCCAGAGCACGTATTCAACGGTTATGGCGACATGCTCAGTGAAGATGACACGATGGAGCAGTGCCGGATGCGCATACCACAGGTATATGTCCAGCGCAACGACCAGCGCCATTAAAAAGATAAGCCGGAAGAGCGACCCCCATGCCCTGTGCCCGAAGTATATGGGAGTGCCTTTCAGTGTCTGCATTATCTCGCTATCACGTTGTTTGAGCCCTTGTCCTTTGGCGGAGCAACATGGATCTCCGATGCTGTGGACGCAGGCTTCGACTGTGAGTCAAGCTTCCTGTGGAGTTCTGCCAGCGATCCCTTCAGGTCTGCCAGATCGGCGGAACCCACTGCGGGATTGCTTCTTGCGGCATTTTCAATCTGTGCTATGGCTGACGCAATCATCTCCTTCTGCGAACCGATGACCTCGTCAACGGCAGTCATCTTCTCGTCAACGTCCAGCAGGGTCTTGTTCGTCCTTGCTATGGACTTTGCATACGGGGCTGCCGCCAGAAGGGATGCGCCAACGGTGGCACCTGCGTAGATAAGCGTCATGTGTGATGTGAGCCCCGTGACACGGTAGCTCTCATAGGCAGCGGCACCCAGAAAGCCTACTGCGGAACCGACTATGCGTGATCCGGCAATGGCAAGGTGGGACACAGCCTTGACCTTTTTGGGCTTTGCAACGGACTTTGCCTCCTGTGGCTTGTCCTTGTGCCTGGCTATTGCCTTCTGCTTCCTGATTTCGAGTTTCTGCTTCTTGAGCTCAAGCTTCTTCGCCTTGATTTCACGCTTCAAGGACTTCTTAGGGGATTCCTTTTTTTCCTTATTATGACCAAACATGGAGATCGAGTTTAAATATAGTTGTGGCATATAAATATTTCCTAATTTTGTGCCCATGCATTTCACGTATGCACGTATGCCCATGACTGTCCCCTCTTCCCTCGCATACTTGGCGAAAACGTGCAGGCAGGTGCTTCCCTTCATATCGCTGTAGGGTATGTGGGGGCTTGACAGTCCCGGAATGATCATGCATTGATATAGCCCGTGAGGATAAAAAGTGTATTATGCATGGCGGAATTGCCGTGTATGTCACCGAAACGCATGGCTTTTGCGGAAACCCTGATATTCCTGACTTTCCTGTTCCTGCTTCTGGACATCATCCTGTATGTGCTTCTCCGCTAAGCCAGGACTGCCAGGAGTATGGACGCCTCTTCCGATATTGCGGCTGTCTCGGCGGCTATTACCGCTGCCCCTGCCGCCTCCGTGATAACTGCGTTGTTCTCCAGCGTTATGACAAGTGCCTGCGCCTCGTTCTCCAGCATGGGTATGGTGCTGTTCACCGTTGATATGCCGGATGCGTTCCACGTGACGGGCACGACACCGGTAGCCTTCAGGTAGTCGATGAGCCCGTAGAGTATCCCTCCGCCCCCGCTTCCGTTTGTCGGCGGCTTGGGCGGCGTCTTTCCGTTGTAGTATTTTGCGATGATATATGCGGCTCCCCTGACTCCCACGGCTATGGTCAGTGCCAGCAGGATCGCCTTGCCTGCATAGGTGGCTATGATGTCCAGCGGGCTCTGTCCGTTCGCCTTCGTGATGCCGGCTATGCACTGTGCCGCCGTGTTGGCTTCGTTCAGGAAGGTCTGCAAATAAGACAGCTGTGCACCCGACATCGGGACGCCGTCTGCGGCATCCTCCTGTATAAACTGGTTGGAGTAGTTCGTATAGTTCCGGTATGCCGCCTGCATCTGCTGGTTGCAGGTGGATATGGACTTTCCGCACGGGCTTGAGGGATTGGAGCATGCCGTTCCCGAAAGTGCGTTGATTATCTCATACGTGGCTATTCCGGCTACCGTTATCGCACCCGCACCGATGGCTATCTTTGTGCCGGTGGACATGTCCTTCCCCCTGTCCAGAATGTAATAGGGAGCACGCTTCAGCGGGCTTCTCTGTTCAGGCTTGTTTTTATCTGCCATGTTTGTCACGCTACTATTTTTGCGATTATGTCAGTGTCCCACGACACTACCTGTATGCCGTTGTTCAGGGCTGCCGATGGATTCTTGCTGAATCCGAAGTATATGGACTCCGTGAACGGCCCGATCGGGGTGGGATTCATGCATGCCCCGCCGGAGAACGGATTGGCTATGAACGAGTAGTTGGACACGGATATCCCCAGATACACCGTGAAATTCCCGCTGGTATCCGGCTCGACATAACTGATTTCATTTCCGCTTGAATCCATTATGGAGTATGTGAAGTCCCAGTATGCCATGCCCGCACCCGTGTTGAGCGACTGCTTCACGGAGCCGGTTGACAGGGAGAAATATACCTTATACAGTCCGGCACACACGGGGCCCGCATCGGCCACGGGATTGCCGTCAGCATCTGTCACCGTCCCTGTTATCCTGAGGAGCTGTGTCCCCGTTATGACATTCAGGGTGAGAAGAGGATTGTTGCAGGGCGATCCCGTGTATGATGACGGATTCAGCCATCCCGCATAGCCGGTGCCGTAGAAATTGTTAAACTCCACTCCCATGAGATACTTGGGAATCGTGGGCTGCTGTGTGCTTACGGCTGACGGCGTGAGGAACGTGCATTCCTGCAGTATGGAGTCGTATATCTGGCACGGGGCACAGGACGGAGCCGGCGATACGGATATGGTCACCTGATTGGACTTGATTGCTGTCATCTGAACCTCAGCATTTCACACCGGAGCATGCCTCTGAAGGCGATCCCTGACCGGCAGGGCATGGCGTGCTTGATGAATACGGATCAGCCACACACGTGGTATATGTGGTGCCGTTCGGGAGCTTGAAGGTTTTGCAGTGCCCTATGTAGCATGTATAGGTCGTTGCTGCTGCTGTNACCGTTATGGTTACGCTGTTAGACTGAACCATTAAAATCAGTCCTCCGCATACAGGACATATGTGCCGCTCTGGTTAAAGCCTGCCGACACGGACACCACGCCCGATGAATCGGTTGTTCCCATCGGTATAGTCGTTCCCGTTGTTGTGTCCACAAGTGTCAGTGATATGCCGGACATGGGATTCCCGTTCTGGTCGTAGGCGGTTGCCGTGAACGTCACAGCTTCACCTGTGGTTATATTGGTGGCGCTTGCAGTGAGCTTTATGGAACTGAGCACGGGAGTCGGTGCTGTCACCGTTATGGTTACGCTGTTAGACTGTATTGTCATGCCTTACGCCTCCGCATACATTACGAAAGATCCCGAATTGGGAAACGGAACGCTCACCGATGCCACACCCGATGAATTGGTCTGCCCCATGCTCACGCCGGTTGACGTGGTCATGTCAAAGAGTGTGAGGGACACTCCTGGCAGTGGATTCCCGTTCTGATCATAAGCCGTTGCCGTGAATAGCACCGATGATCCAGGCGTAATGGATGTCGGGCTTGCCGTCAGGTTTATGCTGCTGAGTGCCGCAACCGATGGTGATGTTGGTGTTGACGGCTTTTTGGTTGCAAGATAGCCTACGCCCCCTAAAACAACGATACTTCCTAAGATTCCGCCTGCAATAATACCTTTATTAGCCATTGGGAATACATAAATAAAAAGAATATATAATTTTGCTAAAAAATTAAAGTTTTGATCCTCTGATCACATAGGCTGCATTGACGATGTATTGTGTCGATGCTGCGGCGGTCGTGCTGAAGGTTATGCTGATTGTCGCTTGGCTCACTGTCGGATCGTTGTAAACCGCAAAGAACGGTCTGTCCTTGAAGTCGTGAGGATCCTCGACATATCCGCCGGCTGCGGCAGCGACATAACGGTTCACCGTTGCACTGGTAGCTGGATTGGTGTACGAGGCTGTAAGCACAGCGGCAGCACCGGCAAAGAAGTCCACGTCCCCCACGACACAGTAGAATCCGAGGGGAACGGATATCGTTGCCAGCGTTATCGCTCCGGCAGAGGCAGGTGTCTGGTTGCCCGATGCTATCTGTATGTCCGTTGCATCGGACTCAATGGCTTCCTGCCCTATGATCGAGACTGTTATCTTCTTGTATATCCACTGGAACAGGTTGTTCATGATGATCCACTCCCCTTGTATGATATGTCCGTGTAATACGTGGGCGGTGCTCCTGGATACGGCTTGATCACATACTCATACATGAGCACGTGGAGCGTTCCGGCTATGGAGTTGAGTTTCGACAGGTTTGTCAGGTTGAACGTGACGTTTCCTGACGAGTTGTTGAGGATGAACAGCGGGAAGTTGACGCTCCCGAACGGCGAGGTATATTTTGTCAGTGGTCTGTTGAATCCGAGCATGGTGTTTGCCTTGACGTCAACCACGTTCCATGACACGCCNAGATAGTCGTTGTCAATCCACGTTACCCACTGCTTGAGCCCCGGAACATTCGTCTTGAAGACGGAGATCTGCCCCGAACCTGTGCCGTTGGTTATGGTCTGGTCTTCCAGCGATTCTGTGGGTGCAATCGCATACTGGTAGGTCAGGTCGAACATCGTGGGCTGCCGGATTATCTGGTAGAACTCACGCTGTCCGTTTGCGCCGATAGAGGAGATGAACTGTCCGGACAACAGGGGGAATGGTATATCGTTCTCAGCCATACCTTGTCACCTTACTGTCCTATTATGACGTAGTGGACTGTCGTAGCACTGGTAAGCGTTGCAGGTGCAGTCCCGGCAGCAGCGCCTGAGAGCCCTATTGTCACCACATTGCCGGAGATGCTGATCACGTTTGCAATCGCATAGCTTCCGGAAGCGGCAACCGCCGTAAGCTCCACCGCAAGGACGGTATGCAGGTTGGCGGCGGTGATTGTGCCACCGTTAGCCAGCGAAGCAGTCCCTTCCTGTATCTTGTATGTGCCAAGCCCGAAACCCTGAATAAGATTCTGTGTTGCCATATCTATCTATCACTCCATATATCCTTACGAGGTCTGAGCAGCCTGTTCTGCAAGCGTAAACAGTACATCGATTGGTTCTGTCGAAGCTGCGGTTCCGTACAGTGTCAGGGTTACGTTGTCGTTCTGCTTGACCGCAGGGAATGCTCCGTTCAGGATTGCCTTGTGATCCGCATTGGTATAGATGTCAGGAGACAGGTAAACCAGCGGGAATGCCACATCTCTCTGCGTCAGCTGGAACGCCTGGAGCACAGGGCTTGCGGCATAGTCAGCTATTCCGTAGAAGTCGAACGCCTTTGACTGGGGTATCGTGATGGGTAGTGTTACAGCATACGGAAATCCGTATTTGTTGCTCGATGCCGCAAATGTCAGCTGGTTTGAACCGCTGTATGCCGATGCCCCTGCCTGCTGCAGGTCATACCAATAGCCGTCTCTCACTCTGGGCACGCCGCCGATGTATGTCTGGAACGAAGCCGCTACCTGCGACTGTGCAGACATTATGGTGGCTTCCCTTGTCGCTGTGTCCCTGTATGGGACAAGCCAGTATATTTTCGTTGTTGGGTCTGCCATGATTATCCCATGCAAATATTTTCAGAAAATATAAGGATGTAATGCGAAATATACTAAAAATCTATTTATACTATATCGGGCTTTTCATGCACATGGCACGTCTTGAGTTTTACGTGGACGAGTTGACCAAGAAGCTTTATTACGAGAAATACTACGAAGCCAAGCAGCGGGAGCACAGCCTCACGCACAGGGAATTTCTGCGGAGAATGATGGGGCTCAGATGAGCGTTCAGGACATGACTTTTTTCAATGCCTCGTAGAACCCCGGATTCAGTATATAAGCCTCTGCTGCCATTCCCGTGATGGTGATGCTGGATGTCGTGGGATTGGCAACCGTAACATTGAGATCGCTGTTGAACGGTATGAACGGATCTGCAATCAGGTTAGCCACGTAAATGTTGTTTGTCGTGTTGTACACCGACAGCCACGGAACATTGGGAACGTAATAGCCCACAAGCCCCGCATCCTTGATGGTTGACAGGACTCCCGTGTGGTTTATGCCGTCAATGGTGATGGTGAACTCCAGTGCCGGATTGTTGACGGAAATGCTGAACTGGACAAACAGTCCTTTTCGATCCGCTATGGACGCAGGAAGGATTCCTATGTCCGATGTATTCGGCGGAACCACTATAACTTTGGGCGGAACAACGAGCTTTAAATAATGAGACCAGTACTGCGTTGGAATTGCCGGAAGGTAATCAGTTAAGGATACCATGTGAATGAAAAGCCATATTGACTAATAAAATTATTCATTGGAAAATAAAAAAAAGGGAATGTGGTTATGCGCCCAGTGTCACACCGGAAGCCCTTGCGGGCTGGATGTTGCTGGACACACTCCTTGTGATTGCGGGCAGCGCTACGGGGTTGCTTGGATCGGCAGCTGTAGCAGCAGACCATGCAGTCGCAGGGAACGCACCGGACAGAAGACCGGTAGATAGGGCTGTGATACCGTAGGATACCGCAAAGGAAGCTCCAATCTTGCTTCTCAGGAGTTTTCCCTTGAGCATTCCGGCAAGTCCCACAACGAGACCCACCGCACCGCCGATAATACCGGCAAGTGCGGAAGCCGAACCGAATCCCTTCATCTGTTTCATAAGCAGTGGGGGTGTCCCTGAAGTGTTCTTCAGGAAGGAGGTCGCCATGGGGATATCGGCGTATTGCCTGAGCAGAATGGTCTGAACCGCTCCTACCAAGCCACCGGCAGCTGCGCTGCTGGCTACGCTGACTTCCATACGACCGAAGTTGCTAAAGCTGTAATCCACCATTCAGCTCACCCTCAGTATTCACCGTATTCGCCATACGGGCCGGCTGCGCCTGCCATCTGTGGCAGAGGAGTGTATGATCCGCCCCTGACCATTCCAGAAAGCCTTGCAAGCCTCTGTCCTGTTGCGGCGATCTTCGCCCTGCGTATTTCCTCTTTCTTCTGTTCTCCGCCGAATGCCTGGTTTGCAAGCGGGTTCTCCATCACACGTATGACGTTGTTCCCTACTTTCTTGCCCCTCAGACTCGTGGTTCCGGTTACTCCGGCGGCAGCATGTGCAGCCTGAGCAAAGGTAACTCTGCGGTCGAACTTCATCGTTCCCGGCTTACCCATTCCGCTGGACTGACCATTACGGCTCAAAATCATGGAGCCATCATGCCAGTTTCTCTTGGTATAAAACGGCGTTCCAAAAACACTACCTTTCATAGATTATCAAATGAAATATAAGTCGGGAGTATATATACTTTTTTGAGGAATCACGAATAAAAACACAAATGACACATTTTTANGGTGATTTCCATATTCTGCCAATCATTCTGGGTGATGGGCGGGGTTCGTCCTTCACTTCAGGCAGATGATACACATACTCCTTTGTCCTGAAGATCCCGATGGCGGAAGGCTTGTCAAAGATGGATCGTGGAGGAGCAAGCATCACGTACACATACAGTTCCTTTCCGCAGTGCCTGCACTTGCCTACGAGGTATGTGTGATCCCCTATCTGCTCCTTCCTGACGGACTCGTCAGAGCCGTTTATCGTGGTTATTTTTCCGCAGTAATTGCAGTACTCGGAATAGCTCTCCCTGTAGAGCTTCTCCTTCATCTCCTTCATCTCCGCTTCCTGCTGCTTCTTCAGTTCCCTGTCCACTACCGTAGTCAGCGCATAGCGCAGGTCTGCCTTGGTCGCCTTCACCATGAAAATATAATGCCAAGGGAATTAAAAACCTTATTGCTCGATGAGCATCTTCTCGACAATTCTGTCAAAATGCTCCCTGTATAGCGGACTGTTGAGCTTTTCCCTCACCCTGCCGGAGTTGCGGATGTATGCCATGACTTCATCGACCTGATCGCCATACAGTTCCCTGAGTGCCGCTTCCGTTGAGTTGGGTNTCCGNTGNGCGTATTCCCATCCCCTGAAGGACATTGCCACCTCTGTGGTCACGTCTTCAGANGTGCCGCCTGCTGCCTTGTGGGCACCGGACGCAACCGTGAACCTCACCATCCTCTGTTTTGGTGTCGGGTACACAAGTGTATAGGGAGCAAGCCGCCAGTATGGCTTAGGTTTCCTGTTCACTGCCTGGACGGCAACCCTGACACCGTCAATCTCGATCCAGAATAACATCATGCACCCCTGTAGCGGTTCAGGTAGCTTTCTATCCTTCCCGTCAGCTGGTCGTGGTATGATGTGCCGTATTCCCCGTATGTGATGTCGCCCTCGCCCCTCATCTCGTCAAGCCGGTTGGGGTAATACCCGCACCTGCTCAGGGCATTGACGGCTTCAGTCCGCTTCTCCTTCAGCGCATCCGGCAGCGGCTTCAGGTAATCCGTCTCCAGCACGTTGATGGCGTCATAGTCGAGCATGTAGTCCAGGAGTATCTCAGGATCACATTCAGCCTCTTCCTCGGCAACCATGCGCCTCGAAGCAACTTTGCCCTCAATCTGCCGTATTGCATTGTTGAACGCCTCATCCGCCTGTTCTCTCGTGTATATCTGTCCACGCTTCGCAAACAGATCCAGTGAATTTATGTCAAACATCTTATCCCATTCCGTTCCTCTCGACTGTGCATATTCTATCAGCCGCTCTGCCAGCGTTGACAGTGCTCCCGTTCTGGAGAGTCCGCAGGGCATTCCCGCCTGGCGCTCATAGTCCTGGCAGAGTCCCCGTATCACATCCTCGTATCCCGCAGGCCTGATGTGTCCACGTGGTGTAACCTTCACGGGAGCGTTTGCCTCCACATCGGTCAGGAATCCGAGGATATTCTGCTCCTCTTCGGGAGATGCAGCCCTGAATACCACCTCGTATTCTCCCTTGGCGATTCTCCTCACGGTTGACGGTATGCCGAGAGACACTATCTTCCGCTGGAAATACGCAAACTGCGAGGAATCCAGGACACGCCTTATCTCCTTCACCGTCACGGGGGTAGGGGATACCGTGTCCTTCGCCTCAAGCATGGACTGCAGCCTGTTGATACTTTCCCTCAGCCTGGACATCTCTTCCTGGTTGTCCCTTCTGGCAGCATCGATGAGCTCCTGCATCTCGCTCCGCTGTCTCTCCAGCAGATCAGCCACATTGATGCCTACGGATATGCCGGCTTCAGCGGAAGGCTGCGGTACAGCCAGCTTCCTTGCCCTGCGTTCCTCCATCGTGGTCAGCACACCCTGTGCCAGCTCCCGCTCATAAGCAGTGGGCGATGCCTTCTCGATGCGGAACGACCGCATGTCCGGATACGACTCGAAGAGATATTCATGCAGCGGGATGCCCAGATCATGGGCGGTCGAGCACAGGTTCATTGAATAGTCATGCCCCATCGGAACCCATTCCCTCGATGTGTATCCCTCGTTGGTGATATACAGGATGTTCTTTATCTGCGAACAGTCCTTAGGATTGAATTTCCTGTCCTGCAGCTCCTGGATGTTGTCCATAATGATGTCATAATCATGCGGAGAATAATCGGAGCTGTGGGCATGGATATAGTTAACGATGCGATGGAACGTGTCCCAGTCGGAAGCGTTCCTCAGATCGTCAAGCACCTTTTCAGTCGAAAATGCCATTGCCGCTCTCCCCCATCAAATCCCTGACACGCCTTGCATTAGCCTGCTCAAGTGTGCCGGATACATATACCAGATACAGCCTTACGGTTTTCCCAGGCGATGGCCTCAGGATCCTTCCCACCCTCTGGACGTATGTCCTGCTCGACTTCACCAGCAGGGATGACAGGATTGCATTGCTGATATCCGGCAAATCCAGCCCCTCTGTGATGGCACTGCCCCCTACCAGCACCCGTATGCTCCTGTCCTTCAGTCCGGATATGATCCTTGCCCTCTCGGACGGCTTCACGCCGGAATAGATTGATCCTTCAGACACTCCGGCTCTTCTCAGGGCATCCTCGATGCTCTGTATGCCGTCTATGGTGTCGCTGAAGACGATAAACTGTCCACTGGACTGCCGGATAATCTCCAATATGCTGTCAAGCTTCGCAGGCGTCTCCGTAAGCAGCCTCTTCTGTGCTGCGTATGCGGAGATGGCGGCACGTGCGAGCCGTGCATCTGCAGCGTTGTCACTATGCATGTATTTCATCCATTCGGGGACAGGCCCGAACGCCCTGTTTGCCCTCGTAATCACATCCTGCAGCCTGTTATACTCTGCCATCTCCGATGCAGTGAAATTCACCGGAATCATCTCCACAGACACAGGAATGCGCTCCTGCCCTGCCTGGAACTCTTCAAGCGTCCTGCGGAACACATTGGGGAAATACCTGTCCTGCAGCTTCTTCTCCTCCCCGTACTGCCTTACTGTCGCCGTCAGCCCGATAAGGTATGGCTTGTTCTCGACCGCAAAGAGTATCTTCCGGTATTCCGGACTGAAGAGATGGTGGACTTCGTCAAAGATGATGATGTTGTATCGGGACAGCATGTGCAGGTAATTCAGCGCCGACTGGTAGGTTATGACCGTGTGCTCGCCCCATGCCTTGCTCTCTCCCGACACTCCGCTGGCGCTTATTCCGGCAGCCTGGAATCCGTCCTCGATCCACTGGTGCAGGAGTATCTGTGTGGGCACAACCACGAGGACGCTGACGGGTTATGACGTCCTGTTCACCGACAACAGTGTCCAGGATACCGTCAGGGTCGAAGACGCATCCGGTGATATAGTTTTGAAAATAAACACAATCAATGAGGATGGTATTAGCACCGGCGTAATCTATGGANTGGACAGGGAAGAAAGTCTTGATCAGTACAAAAAAGCTTCAACTTTCATTATTNANGTACTAGCGAAATTTAACTCGGAATTCCTTCCCTGAAATAATCCGGGGGAATGAGTTCTTTGAAGTTAGAAACAAATTGATCCGCGTCATACAGCCATGATTGGAAAGTTATTGATCATCAGTGAGGAAAACATGCAACAGGCGAGAAAATCATCAAGTGAGGTTGAAACTCTTCTAAACTCAGGGTATGGCGCTTTTCTCAGCCGCATGTAATGGAATGATTCTATCATATTTCATGTTTCCGGTCAGGTATTGTGGATTGGAGAAAAATCAACTAATTTTTGACAATGTCCTTGAAATGTCCCGTCATTCTGAAAAAAATA
>JGI24721J26819_10005414_pt1 | contig 12766 bp, 11 predicted proteins | sample YelNatPaOPGAMG01_FD_26819 | JGI IMG/M metagenome (IMG submission 26819)
AATGCTGGCTCATACTCACACAGGAGGCGCAATGAATCTACCAATAGTATGCGAAAAAGTCAACGGAAGGTGCGGGCACGCTGGATGCGCACAGCGGGGCTATGCGCGCCAAGGTTTCTCGCCAAGGCGCGGGGCGCTAAGGTACAGGGCTTTAAAGTACAGGGCGCCAAAGTCCGGGGCGAGCGCCCGAGATTTGTGCGCAAGCTTTGCGCCAAGGCGCAGCGTACCCAATCTTCGCGCCAACGTAGGGGGTCGGTCCTCAAGGCTTCTCGCCAAGGCGCGGGGTGCTAATGTACAGGGCTTTAAAGTACAGGGCGCCAAAGTCCGGGGCGCTAAGGTACATGGCGCTAATTGGTGATGCCGATTGTACCTCGATGGGTCTGTTGGTACAATTTTTCAGTATGATGCCTACTCTTGAATTTGTAAGCGATTCACGGCTGGCAAAGGTAAAGCTCGCGTTAGTCAGCCTTGAAGGGCTGCACTGGGAACTTGCGCGGGATCTTGTGGCCCCGCAGAGTCTGTTCGACGAAATGATGGCACAGGCGCGCCAGTCTGCAGCAGGGGCTTCCAGGCCTGCGAACGGCGAGGCATCCATGGCGATGCCTAATGCGGCGTCCGGGGCCAAGGTGGTCGAACGCCGCACGCATGCGGTTCGCGACATGCTCCGCAACGGTTCGTACAAGCCAGCAGGCCGCGCCAAGCCGTCCAGCGAGTATCTGCTGGCAGCGGCGCTCGAGGGCGATTTCCCGCAGGTGAACCCTTTTGTGAATGCAGTGAACCTGGCAAGCCTCAAATACTTGTACCCCATGAGCATTTTCGATGCGGACAAGGCGGGAGGTGCGCTGGTGTGCCGGCTTGGCGCGGCCGGGGAGTCATATGTATTCAATTCCAGCGGGCAGACAATTGATCTTGAAGATCTGCTCTGTGTATGCGCCAAGGAGCCTGTGCGAGACCTCGATGTATCAGCGATGGGGCCGGCAGAGCTCGGCATTCCAATCGTCAATCCAGTCCGCGATTCGATGGCCACAAAGCTCTTTGAAGGTGCGCACAATGCTATCGTTATCATCTATGCTCCCTCTGGAACCGAGGGAGCCGATCTCGAGCATGCGGCAGCCGATATTGCCGCATGGTGTGGGCCCGCGTGCGAGAGTACTGATATCAGGATTTTTGATACAGAAGCTAAAAAGGCTGAAAGAAAGATAATATGACGCCCATGCCATCGCACTGCCATCGACCTTGCTTCCTTGTCATGCATGCAAATAACGCATAGTATTGTCATCCATGGAGATTCTGAATACCAGCGAGGCTGATCTTGCCAAAGCTGCCCGAGCGCTGCGTGAAGGAAAACTCGTCGCCATTCCCACCGAAACGGTCTATGGACTCGGGGCGAATGCTTATGACGAGAGGGCGGTCGCCCGTATCTTTGAAGCAAAAGCGCGGCCAACTTTTGATCCGCTTATCGTGCATATCGCCCGCATCGAAGATCTGAATGAGGTGGCTCGCGAGGTACCGCCTTCAGCACGTGCTCTTGCAAATGCGCTCTGGCCGGGGCCTCTGACCATGATTCTGCCAAAGAAACCGGAAATTCCCGATATCGTGACCGCAGGTCTGCCGACCGTGGCTGTACGTTTTCCAAATCATGCAATTGCGCAGAGAATTATCGCATTGGCAGGCGTACCNGTAGCCGCGCCCAGCGCAAACCCCTTTGGGTACATCTCTCCGACAACCGCGAAGCACGTCATAGCGATGCTGGGTGACAAGGTCGATTTTATTGTGGATGGCGGCCCATGCGATGTTGGTGTTGAGTCCACGGTCATCGACATGACAGGGACTTCGCCGGTCATTTTGAGACCTGGTGGCATGGCGCTCGAATCCATCGAGGCAATTATCGGAAATGTATCAATTCAGACACAAGCAAGTCAGACGCAGGCAGGCCGCTCGCCAGGAACCACGAATACGCTGGATATAGCAGAAGCTCCGGAGAAGAGGTTTGCAAGCCCGGGGCAGACTTTGAGTCATTATGCACCGAGTACTCCACTCTATCTATTCGATGCGGACAGCCTTCCGCGAAGTGCCCATGAATCTGAAATTCCGCAGCACTCTGTTGCGCTTGTATTCGATTCGATGCGTGCCAAGGAACTCGAGTCGTATCATGTATTCGAACACGTGGTCGCTCTCGCCCCAAGCGGAGACATGCGCGAAGCGGCAGGGCGGCTGTTTTCTCTTCTCCATGAGTTCGATGCAGGAGGCTATGAGGCGATCTTTGCCGAACGCGTTCCGGAAGCTGGTCTGGGAAGAGCCATCAACGACAGGCTCTACAGGGCTTCGAAGAAATAGGCTGGTCATGGGGCGAGCGCAGTGGGCTGGGATGCATCTGGTGCAGGCGGAACGGGCGCTGGGGATGGCGCGGGCGCAGTGGGCACCGGGGCGAGCGCTGGCGCAGTTGACGCTGAGGCTGGCGATGGGGATGGCGCAGGCACAGTGGGCACTGAAGCGGGCTGAGCCACGACCGGCTGGGGAAGCGCCTTCCCTGCAAGCATGAAATCGAGCATATCCTTCGAGCTTATTCCATAGTACATTTTCCCGTAATTCAATGCAGCAGCGACAATGTTTTTCGTGTATTGCCGAGGCTCTGCTACAGGATACAATTCAATCAGAATATCATCCTCGAGGTTCCCCCAATCTCGTGCCCATTGGGCCATGCGCGAAGGTCCGGCATTGTACGCAGCGATAGCCCTGGCCGGCTTGCCGTCGAATCGCTGAAGCATGTAGCCATAATAGGTTAGACCGATAGTCAGATTATCCTTCGGGTCGAATAACGCATACTGGCTCATTTTTAAGCCACGTGCAGTTTCGGCTGCGGTACCGGGCAAGAGCTGGCTCAGTCCCATCGCTCCAGAACGCGAAACAGCTCGCTGATTGAACATGCTTTCGGATCGCACAATGGCATATGCGAGAGGTTCGGCGATGTTTCGCGGCGCGGTGAGTTCCGCAAAATGCTCAGGCCATGCCCGTGGGTAGAGCAGGGCATAGGCGAGTTCAGGCTTGGCTGCAGGTTTTCGGGTGAGTGCTTCAAGGCCGATACGGAGGGCGGGGTAATATTGTTCATGCTCGGTGAATTTTGCTGCAAGCCATAAAAGCGAATCGGTGCTGAATGGAGAAAGCACAGCAACCTGTTTTGCTGCAAGCGCTTCCAAACCATAGTCGAGCGACTGTGTTATGAAATCGAGCACTTCCTTGAGCTTTTCGTCGCTGACTGGCGGCGCATCGGACTGCGGAAGCTGGCGAGTAATTGCTGAAACGATATCGAAATTCTTGTCGAGAACCGGCGTATCCGCAAGGATTGGCGGTTCTCTGCCTAAGCGCCATGCGGCGAGCGTACGGTAATGGTCCTCGATACCATTTTCGCGCAGGAGCGCTTGAAAGAAGAGTTGTGCGGCGTCAGATGCCGCGGGCGTTGAGGGCGCAGGGAGTGCCGAGGTTGCCGGGGAAGCTGCTGGCGTCGAGGACGCAGAAAAAGCCGGGGATGCCGAGGAAGCTGAGGAAGCCGCGGGCGTTGACGGCGCAGAGGATGCCGGGGAAGCCGTGGTTGCCGAGAGCCCCGGCGGCGCCGAGGAAACCTGAGCATCCGCACTTGAAGCCGGCTGATTTTGGCTAACAGCCTTTGGCGCCGCATTCGAACTGCTTTGGTTTTGATTTGCTGGCGCTAGCCATTTCCAGAAATCGCTTTCTGTTGATGATACATCAGCCGAGGCGCGCCCTGTTTCGATAAGCCTTCCCGAGAGATACAGCAAAGGTCCTTTCATGGAGGCGGTCAGTTTCTGGCTCATGAGCACGCAGAGCCTAACGACATCGTTCCATGCTCCTTCTCTCAAAAGGCGGCGCATGTAATTTGCAACGATGTCTTCGAAATAGGAAGGGCTCTTCCATAAGGCGGCGGCTTGAGAAAGGGCGGAGAGCTCCAGTGACCGCTTTGCCTGAATTCCATTCGCATCGTCCTGTCCAAGGTCGCCAAGGGCGGAGTCCGCAACAGCGATGGAATTCATGGTGATATCGAGCCAGTACCAGAGTGCCGAATCAGAGTCTTCACTGGAAAATGCGAGGGGAACGAGGTCGATAAACACGCTTGCGGCGGTCTGGTTTTCGCCCAACCCCTGGTACATTCGGGCGAGATAGAAGGCCATAACCCATGAAAGCTCGGTGGAGACATGCGCGCGGTCGATAATGGGCACGCTTTGCATGAAAGGCGCGTGTTCAGCGGCGGACGCGGGAAGCGGTACTTCGTGCGAGTCTTGCGATGGCGCTGGCGACGGGGCGGATGATGACACAGGCGATGCCCCGGGCGACGCCGCGGGCGACGCCGCGGGCGACGGGGCGGATGATGGCACAGGCGATGATTCAGGCGACGGCATGGGCGATGCCCCGGCCGATGCCGCAGGCGACGACACAGGCGATGCAAAACCAAGCGCCTTCAGGAAAAAATCGATGCCTTCCCGATAAAGACCTGCGCCATAAAAACTCTTGCCCAGTTCCGAAATCCATGCCCGCAGGGGGTCTGACCCCAAAAATGCCGGCAGAATCGGACGTGCATAGGCGATCGCGTCGGCATAGTTCTTTTCTGTGGCAGCGGCGCGAAACAATGCGAGGGCTGCTTGATTTTGCGGGACATTCGGCACGGCGGCGTAAAGTCTATAGATTTTTGCGATATAGGAATCGGGTGTTCGTGTTTTGATGAATGGCGGGCCATTTGCAGCCCAGGAATAGTCCTGCATGCCAAATCGAGCGTTATACTCCATCCAGGAAAGCTCAGTGCTTCTGCTTTTTGCTGAGCTCGGCATCGCCTTGGAGAGCTCAGAAACCAGAGCGAGGGCGTCCGGAAAAGAGCCTTGGGCTATCAAGGTATCATAGAGATTACGGTACATGGTCCAATCCGGTCCGAAGGACTGAAGCCATTCGCGTGCTGTCGAAGCGGCTTCTGCAAGCCTTCCCTGAGTCGACAAAAGCAAAAAGAGCGAGCGCCCTGCTTCCAGCGCCGCCGGCCCTTTCGCGAAGCGGAAGGCAAGTGAGTACATGAATTCGGCAAGACGCGCCTGTTCCGGTGCAAGCCCTGCGTCTCCGGCTTGCATGCGCATCTGTTCGGCTGCAAAGAAAAATCCAGAAGGGTCGGCAGGCTCGGTCAGCATGGGAAGCATTTGAGGCGGCGGCTGGGGAGGCGCTTCCAGTGTTTCAGGGGCTTGCGGCACTTGCAGAGCAGAGGATGCTGGAGATAAGCCGGGCGGGGATTCGGGATCGAGCGCTTGCAAGGGGAAAGGCGCGGCGCACACCACCAATGCGAGCAGTATTATAGACAAGGATTTCATCCGCGTGTTACCTCAATGTTCCTACAGCGACAAGCATTGTCGCACGCTGGTCGTATGCCCTGCCATCGAGATCACCATAGATTTCGACATGCGTGAACCCAGCTTTGCGAAAGAGTGCCCGAAGTTCTGTCCCCGAGTAGAGCCGAATCGCGAATGCTCGCTCGAACACAAGCGCTCCCTTTTGAGCTTTCCAGAAGTTGCCCAGCTTTTCCCATTCTCCGATGATCGAGTAGCGGGCACATGCATTCCACCCCTCGCGAACAATGGTTTCTTCCTCGACAAAATCGCGCGCCGCGGTTTCCTTTCCTATTGTTTCGAGAACGAGAACTCCGCCGGGCGCCAAACTTTCCCGGCAGCGCTTCAGAAGCCCAAAATCCTCGCGGGCATCCGAAAAATACCCGAAACTCGCGCCGAGGTTGACGCAGAGCGCAAATTCCCCAGGCCTTGCAAACTGACGGGCGTCCTCCTGCACGAATTCTATCGCAAGCTTTTCAGCCTCGGCGCTCTCGCGCGCAGCCTCCAGATAGCTTGCGGTGATATCCACTCCCGTCACCTGGAAACCGCGGCGCGCAAACGCAAGGCTGTGCCTTCCAACTCCGCAGCACAGATCGAGCACCTTCGCCGGCGGTTGTATGCCCGTCAGCTCGACAATATGCTCGACCTCCGGATCTGCGAGCTCCCAGCGCGTCTCATCGAACATAAAGGGGGCGAAGGCATCCCAGAAACCTTCATCCTCGAACCATTCATGTTTTTTGACAGATTTCTTCACTGGTCTTTTCACAGGGCGCCATAATCCATAATGAGCGACATCGCATAGGTGACATTGTCCATATCGAGCTCATCAGCGCAATCTGAAATCACATCCCTCAATTCTCTCCATTCGGCGAGCGTGAGTGGTGTTCCATCATATTCTTTGAGCAACACGCCTGCAAAAGTGGCGATTGCGAGCGGCATGCGCGCGGGATCGGTTTTCAGTTTTTCCACTGCAAGGCCTGTCAGCGCTTCGCGGGTGGAGCGGGGGAGCATGGGCAGCCACTTATCTATTGCAAGCGAAAGATCCTTTTCGGTCCACGCGCGTCCAGAGAGAGCGCTGAGGCTGTCGAGAAGGCTGTTGATGGCTCTTGCTTCTGGTTTCATGGCGATAATCTCCTTCTCGTTATAATTTTCCCAATCATATTATCGACAGAGGGATGAGCATCCTTGAAAAAAGAATGAGATGGATGACTCACGCAAGCACGATCAAAAGAATTATTCCATCGTAGAGCGCATGGCCGAGCGCGAGCGAATGAAGCCCGAACCCTCTGAATCGCAGGCTTGTGTAGAAAGCAGCAAGAACCCCTGCAAAACCGATGCCGAAGATTCCCTGGGCATGATGGGAGAGTGCAAATATCAGAATCGACACAATAGATGCTGCATTGACCGGGGCACCAGCTTCCATAAGTCCATCGATCAAGAAAAATCGGAAGAACAGCTCCTCTGCATACCCCACCGAAAGGCTCGATAGCAGGATAAACGGCAGCAGAGCCAGGAGCGGAAGGCGGCTGTGCGCGATAAAGAGTGGATTCGCTATGCCGCTCAACGACGAAACCAGTACACCGGCCCCGGCGCAGCCCAAGCTGATGAACAGCACCACCAAGGCCTGGCGCGCATCATGCCGGGAAGGGGCTTGCATCAGCGCGTCTTTCCATTTGCTTTTTGAAAACAGGGTCAGCTGGCTGGCGATATACACTACGAACGCAATGCGAATGACATTCTTGAGCAAAACACTGAGAAACCATAAGACCGAGAATGCGGGCGGTTCAGGAATGGCAAGCAGAATGTCAGCCCATGTGATGATATAGGCGAGCAGCATGATGATGTATCCGGAAAAGCGTTTTAGGGAGAAGTCTGCCATTTCAATAGCACATTACTACGAATTGCCGATTGTGTCATTCAATTTTGAAGCAGGAAAACACTATTGTGCGTCTTTTTTTTGAGGATGAGGGCAGTGCATTCGCAAAAGCGCGGACATGCAGGGCGGGGGCGGCGCCGTTTTGCATTGTTCATAAAAAGATGCTGGCGGTTTGCTGGAATGCGGCTAGAACCGGTCTGCATGGCTGCAATCGGATTGTGGTTTGGGTTTTTGGTAGGCGGCAGCGGGCTTCTGAATGTGGTTTTGGCGTGGGTGACGGCGGCTTTTGCAATTGCTATGGAATGCTGGCCGAACAAATCGAAGCAAAAGCCGCAGCCACTGATGGTTGTTGGGGCATTCTGTTTCGGTTTGGCGATGAGCGCAGGCGTGCTTCGCTTTCAGGCTCAGCAGCAAAGCGTGGCGCAGCAAATAAGCTGCGTGCGGCAAAAAAGCCCAGCTCATGCCGAAGCGCATGCGAACGAACTTGGTCTCGAGGCGGTTGAAGGAATTCTTGCGGGGGACACACAGGTCACTTCCAGGAAAAATCGAAGGTTCGATGTTTACGTGCAGGCAGTAGAATACAGCGCGAAAGGAATCAAGGTGCGTTGCGAATGGCAGGAGGCATCATTCTTGAAGCGGCCAGTATTTGCTTTGACATTGATGAGCGGGGCGGGAGAGCGAATGCCAGCAGGCACTTCGATTCGTGCCGAAAAGCTGAAGAGCGCCGATGTTCTATGGGTGGATGAACGCGATCTGAAGCTGAGGGGGACTCTTCAGTTTCTAGCCAGACTGAGAGCCGCGATTGCCGCTCGCTTTGCATCAGCACTCCTCGTAGTTGCAGGCAGGGCTGGGGCGCTCGCGCAAGCGCTTCTGCTTGGAGTGAAGGACGAGCTGGATACGGAATTCAAAGGCCTTTTTCAGTCGGCGGGGTGCGCGCACATGCTCGCGCTTTCTGGCCAGCATTTGTCGATTATATGTACCCTTGCGGCGCTCGCGGCGAAACGGGTACTCCATGGGGAAAAGCCCGCTCGGCGAGCGTCGCTCGCGTTCGCATGGTTTTTTGTGTGGCTTGCAGGGCCCGGGCCTTCCCTGCTCAGAGCGGCGTTGATGCTGACTGCTGCAGAATTCGGAAGAATACTGGACAGGCCGCAATCTAGTTTTGCTCTTCTTTCGCTCGCCTCGCTCATGCTCGCGCTTTTCTCTCCTTCTTCGATTACGTCGCTTTCGAGCATCTATTCTTTTGCCGCAATGGCAGGGCTTGTGCTGTTTGCCGGCCGGTTCGACTACGCGCTGAGGCCCTACATGCCTGCCCGGATTTCGCAGGCATTCGCTGCATCCTGTGCTGCAGTGTGCGCGACGGCGCCAGTTTCGATTCTTGTATTTGGAACGTTTGTTCCTGCGGGCATACTCGCCGCAACCATTGCCGCGCCGGTCATGCTGATTTTTATGTGGATGGGTCTTGGAGCGGGGCTTTTGGGAGTCTTTCTGCCGATAATTGCGAGCATGTCGGCACCGATTCTTGAAACTTTGCAGGATGTTCTGCTTGCAATACTTACTTTTGGGGCGTGGCTTCCTGCCCTGCAGACAGGACAGGGAATGGTGGAGCGCGCCTTATTCTGCGCTGGAATTGTCTCGATTTGGGTGCTGATATATGCTGTACCCATGCTCCGATGGAAAAAATCTTGCGCTCAGATGCAGCGGATGCGCCTGCTTTTGCCGAATATTTCTCCCTGGGGTGGAAATTCGTCATGACAATAAATTTCGATTCGCCCGCATCGATTCGTGCTTTTCTCGAAGCGAAGGGACTGGCAGTCAGCAAAAAATTCGGACAAAACTTCCTCGTCGACCGCGGCATGCGCGAGCGGATTATCGAGGCGCTCGATGTGCAGCCAGGCATGAGTGTGTGGGAAATCGGGCCCGGCATCGGCTCGATGACAGAAATGATCCTGCAGAAAGGCGCAGACCTCACCACCTTCGAAATAGATTACGGTTTTGTGCGGGCGCTGGAGGAGATGTTTGGCAGCGATTCCCATTTCTCGATTGTAAAAGGAGACATGCTCAAAACTTGGCGGACTGTGCCTAAATACCCCGATCGCATGTTCGGCAATTTGCCCTACAACGCGGCATTTGCGATTATCGCTGACCTTCTAGAACAGGATTGCGTGCCTGCGCGCATGGTGTTCACATTGCAGAAAGAGGCAGCGCGGCGCCTGGCCGCTCGTCCGGGTACCAAAGATTATTCTTCTATCAGCGTGCTGCGCATCAGTGTGTGATGTGCGTATTCTCTTCGATATCGGAGCGAGCGCGTTCTGGCCTCAGCCGCGCGTGACGAGTTCTGTGGTGCTCCTTGTGCCGAATAAGAATCCTGTTGCTCCCGAAAGGCGCAAGGATTTTTCCGATTTTGTCCGCGCTGCGTTTTCTTCCCGCCGCAAGACACTTCGCAATGCCTTGCATGTGTGGGCGCGCACGCATGCTCCTTCGATGAACGAGACTGAATTTGAGTCTGTGCTCGCTGCCTGCCTTGTTAAAATCAGCGCTCGGCCCGATGTCCGCGCCGAAGCCCTGCCTCCCCGACAGCTCTGGGATCTCTATGATCTCCTTGCCAGCGCTGCCAACAGCGGCTGAAGCACTTGTACATACGTAGGCAGCAGCACAAATACAAGCACTAACCCCAACAGCAGCCGAACCGGAGCCGGTGCTTGCCAGCGGCGCCAGGACCTTGGTCGGCGCTTGTGCCAACACCATCCCCAACGCCAAAACCCGCGCCGGCGGCAGCCCAGCCTAGTCCAACCGCTTCTTGCTGAAATCGCGCTATTTCTTTATCATACTTCTGCAATGAGCGAAGAAGAGGTAAAGCTGAGCGTCGTCGATGAAGAAGAAGTCGATACCGTCATCGGTTCCGAAATCGAATTCGATGGCGAGATCGAATCTTCGCAATCGCTCATGATCAAAGGAAAAATTTCGGGCAGTATCCGCTGCAAAACCGAGCTCTATATCACCGAACAAGCAGAAGTGAATGCGACGATCCACGCTGCCACAGTCGTCATCCGGGGCAAAGTGCGCGGTGATGTCAGCGCGGATTCACTCATAGCGGTGCTCGATTGGGGCCATGTCGAAGGCGATCTGTCGGCGCCGGACATTTATCTCTCGCCGGATTGTTTTTTCAAAGGGAAAACGGTTTTTACCTCATGATGCATAAACGGCTCAAACAAGTGCATATTTTGATGTTTTGCCTGCTTTTGCTCATGGGGGGCGGAGGGTCTGCCTTTTCACAAGCCTTGCCCTCATCTATCGCAGTTCCGTATGGGATGACAGGCTCTGATTTGCTTCGCATGAGCCAGGAAGGCAAATATAACGAAGTTGCGCTGCTCGCTCCGGAAGTACTCAGAAAAAACCCCCAGGATCTCGATGCCTATATCGCCTATGCGTGGAGCATGAATGCGCTCAAAGAATATGCCAAAGCTCGGGATATTGCCCAGAGCGGCCATGCAAAGTTCAATGATCCACGCCTTGCCCAGGCGCTTGGTGAAGCGCTGTACTACTTGGGAGAAAATGATGCAGCGCTTTCGAATTTTCAGGAATACCTCGCAAAATTCCCCGAAGGGAACAAGGCAGCAAGCACGTATTATCTTTGTGGTGAGCTGTTTGTGCGGATGGGCAAGTTCAATCACGCTGATATCGCGTTCAGCACCGCATTGCAGTACAACCCCAGCAATGCTCGATGGTGGGAGCGCCTGGGCTGGGTTCGGGAAAAAACTTCGCGCTATCTAGCTGCGCTCAAGGCGTACGAACAGGCTATCAGCCTCAACCCCAGCCTTCAGGATGCGCAGAGCGGCAGAATGCGTATGCTCGCCAAAATAAAGGACTGATTTTCAAGGAATATCGATATATGACATTGCTTCGTGTCGCGTTCCAGACATTAGGGTGCAAACTCAACCAGCTCGAGACAGAATCAGTCGCTGAGCGATTTCTGACTAGTGGTGCCAAGATTGTGCCTTTCCATGAAGAGGCCGATCTCTATGTGGTGAATACCTGTACAGTGACCTCCAAGGCTGAGCAGAAAGCGCGCCACGATATCCGTGCAGCGCTTGCAAAAGTACCGCATGCGGTTGTTGTGGCAACAGGATGCTATGCGCAGATGGAGCCTGGTGCGCTGACAGCGCTTGGAGAGCGCGTGATTGTGATTCCAGGCGACCTCAAAGCGAGCCTTCTTGCGTTGGCCGAGTGGCTTTCCGAGAATTGGCAGGGGCATGGAGAGCTTTTGCATGCAGTACAGGAATGGCAGGAGGAGATTCAGTCTGCGGTTGGTGCAGCAGCCGCGGGCGCGCCATTAACAGCCATGAATGCTTTGGCTGCGGCCGGCACAAGCTTGGAAGCACTACCGGGCGAGCAACCGTCACCCGTGAATGTTTCCTCTGTACTTGGCACAAGCTTGGAAGCACTAACCTCAGACCGCTTTGCCTTCAACCCCGAACGCTTTGCCATCCACTCCCGCCCCGCCCTCAAAATCCAGGATGGCTGCAACAACCGCTGCGCCTACTGCCGTGTATGCCTCGCCCGCGGGCCTTCAGTCTCATTGCCAGCCCAGGAAGCCCTTGCCCGCGTACGTAAGCTTGAACAAGCCGGCAAGGCCGAAGTTGTGCTTACCGGCGTGAACCTCGCCCAGTACCGTGATAGTGCTCTAGGCCTCGATTTTTCGGGCCTTCTCGCTTTTCTTATTCAAAGGACAGAGCATATCAGCTTTCGTATTTCGAGCTATGAGCCTGAGCGTATCGACGATGCTTTTCTTGCGGTATTTGCGAATGCGCGTGTGCGCCCTCATTTGCATCTCTCGGTGCAATCTGGATGTACCGAGACGCTGCGCCGAATGGCTCGCCCTTACAGTGCCGACCGGGTTCGCCGCGCGGTGCTCGACCTTCGGGCTGTCCGCGACGATCCCTTCCTTGCGGCGGATATCATTGCGGGATTCCCGGGCGAAACCGACGCCGAATTCGAACAGACTTTCAGCCTCCTTTCCGAACTCGATTTTGCCTGGATTCATGCCTTTCCGTTCAGCCCGAGGCCCGGCACCCGCGCCGCGGACATGAAACCGCGCATCCCCGAGCGCATTGCAGGCGAAAGAGTTGCGCGGCTCATCGCCCTCGCCCACAGCGGCAAGAAATCCTACATCGAGCGATGGATCGGGCGCGAAGTAGAGATGGTGGTGGAGCAGGAAGGCCTTGGGCATGGTGGTCTGGAACCTGACGAGCATGAAGATGGCTGGCTGGAAAGCGCGGACTCAGCTTTACAACAAGGTAAGTTCAGCGCCGAAAATCTCATAATTGCCGAAGCAATCGCAAATGCAGCATCTGCTGCCGGAGTCTCTGCACCCCACAACCGAATTGCCGGAACCACTGAAAATTATCTCAAAGCTTATGTTATTCCTCATGTGGGCAAATCTGGAGGAGTACGAAAAATCCATAAGCCTGGAACAGCTATCAAGGTAGTTATCCAGGGGATCTCTTCACAGCCCGGG
>JGI24721J26819_10005416_pt1 | contig 12762 bp, 7 predicted proteins | sample YelNatPaOPGAMG01_FD_26819 | JGI IMG/M metagenome (IMG submission 26819)
AATCTCAAGGAGATCGAAGCCGCGGTGAAGAACGCCGGGGCGGCGGCCCGGTCGCTCGCCCGCAAAGGATATCTCACGATCGTCGAGGAGCGGCCGGCGGTCACCCCCTTGACTCCTTCGGTCCGCCACGTCCTGAATGCCTACCAGCAGCAGGCGCTCGACGCGATTGTCCGCACTCTCAAGCAGGGCGTGTTTCACACCTATCTGCTGTTTGGAGTCACCGGCTCGGGCAAGACCGAGGTTTACCTACGCGCCATCGAAGCCGCTCTGAAAATGGGCCGCGGCGCGCTGATGCTGGTGCCGGAGATCGCCCTGACGCCGGCCATGGCCGGCCACTTCTACCAGCGGTTCGGCGAGCGGGTGGCGATCCTTCACTCCGCCCTTTCCGGGCCGGAGCGCGCCAATCAGTGGCGGCGCATCCATTCCGGAGACGCGCCCGTCGTGGTCGGCACGCGTTCCGGCGTCTTCGCCCCGGTGCGCAATCTCGGACTGGTGGTGGTCGACGAGGAGCACGATTCCAGCTACAAGCAGGACGAGACTCCGCGTTACAACGGGCGCGACGTGGCCATCGTGCGGGCGCAGGCGGCCGGCGCTTGTGCTGTTCTCGGCTCCGCCACGCCGAGCATGGAGAGCCGCTACAACGCCGAGCGGGGCAAGTACACGCTGCTGGAGCTGCCCCAGCGCGTGGAGGACCGTCCTCTGCCCCAGGTGGAGCTGATCGACATGCGCGCCGAATTTCTGGAGACGCGCAAACAGGCCACCTTTTCGCGCCGCCTGCTGGCCGAGATTGAAGCCCGGCTGGAACGCGGCGAGCAATCCATGCTGTTGCTGAACCGCCGGGGCTTCGCTAACTTCATGGCTTGCCGCGCCTGCGGCGAGCGNCTTCAATGCGTGAACTGCTCGGTCACGCTCACCTTCCACCGCCGCGACCGCCGCATGCTGTGCCACTACTGCAACTACTCCGTGCCGCCGCCCAAGCTCTGCCCCCACTGCCAGAGCGAGTACATCTACTTTGCGGGGGCCGGCAGCGAGCGCGTCGAAGACGAACTGCACGCGCTGTTTCCGAAGGCGCGCATCGCGCGCCTGGACCGCGACACCACCGCCGGCAAGCGCAGCTATGAGACGATCCTGCGCGGCTTCCGCCTGGGCCACTTCGACATCCTGGTCGGCACCCAGATGATCGCCAAAGGACACGACATCCCTAACGTGACCCTGGTGGGCGTGGTCAACGCCGACATCGGCCTTTCGCTGCCCGATTTCCGGGCCGCCGAGCGNACCTTTCAGCTCTTGACGCAGGTGGCCGGCCGCGCCGGCCGGGGCCAGACGCCCGGGCTGGTGCTGTTGCAGACTCTCGAGCCGGGACATTACGCCGTGCGCTTCGCGGCGGCCCAGGATTACCGCGGCTTCTTTGCGCGGGAGCTGCAATTCCGCCGCTCGCTGCGCTACCCTCCGTTTAGCGCGCTGGCCAACCTGCTGGTGCGGCACGAAGACCAGGCGACGGCCTCGGAGATGTGCGCCAAAATAGGCATGCTGCTGACGCCTCCGCCCGAAGGCATGCGGGTCCTTGGGCCTGCCGAGGCGCCGGTCGCCCGCGTCGAGAAGGAGTACCGCTTTCAGATTCTGATCAAGGCCGCCAGCCGCAAGCCGCTCCAGGAGGTTCTGCGGCGCGTGCGCCAGTTCGCTTTGGAGTCTAAGTGGAATCCTACGGCCCTGACGATCGACGTCGACCCGGTGAGCCTGCTATAGGCGGCGAGGCGCCTGCGCCGGCCGAGGAGCAGTGGCCCGCCTTGGTCGAGGAGAACCTGATCGCCTTTTTCCAGCACGCGGCGCGCGCGCGGCCGTCGGGCAAATTGATTCAACCGCCCGGCCTTGTCATCGCCGCCAGCGGCGCGCGTTTCTACATGTTCAACGCGGCGTTCCTGGCGGAGCCGCTCGGCGAGGATCCATCCAGCCTTTCCGCCCGCATCCGGGAAGCCGCCGGGTGGCTGAACGGCCATGACGACGGCTGGTCTTTCTGGGTCTGTGAACACAAGTGCCCCGCCCTGCCGCCTCATTTGCTTCAACAAGTGTTCCGGCGCAACGGTCTTTCTTACGCTTACCGGCATCCCGGCATGGCGGCTGCCGAGCTGGCGCCGCCGCGCATCCCACCGCCGCCTTTGGAGATCCGCCCCGTAGCTAGCCGCGAGACCCGCGCGGCCTTCAGCCATATCAACGCTCACGCCTTCCGCGTGCCGTTTGAGTGGTGCCTGGAACTTTACGGAGTGGAAGCGCTCTGGTCCGAAAAACTGTGGGGGTGGGTCGGGTACCGCAACGGCGCGGCCATCGCCACGGCCGCCATTCTTCAGACGGGCGCCGTGGCTGGGTTGTACTCGGTGGCGACGCTCCCGGAATTTCAGAGACAAGGCGCGGGCGAAACCATGGTTCGCTACGCGGTCGAATGGGCGCGGCGGGAACGGGGCGCATCGCTGTCGGTGCTGCAATCCACGCGCGAGGGCGAGCCGCTCTACCGCCGGTTGGGCTATCGGACCGTGACTTACTTCAGCGTGTTCGCCGCCTGAGCCGCGTCGTGGAAGGCCAGCGCCGCGAAGCTGACGACGCTTTGCGGGTCGATGTTCCACTGCTCGTAGCGCAGCAGGCGGCCGCGCGCCTGGGGCCGCACGCGGAGGAAGGTGTAGAGCGCCGAAGATCCGCACCAGTGCAACGGATCCTGGTCCTTCTGCACCAGCTCCCAAAAGCCGTCCGCGTCGCCGGCTTCGATCCGCGCGATCCGCTCGCGGTCCATCCGCTCGACTTCCGCCATCCGGCCCTGCCGCGCCGCCGCCGAAAATCCGTCACCGTACCTGCGCCCGATGTGCGCCATATCGACGCCCATCACGAAGGCCAGGCGCTGTCCCTCCCTGGCGGCAATTTCGCGCAAGGCATCCAGGAATCGGGCGACGCCGGGGTCGTCCTCCGGCTTGCCTCCCTGGTACAGGCTCCGCGCATAGGGCCCGCAGAGCACCGGCAGGATCCGCACGTCCGCTCCGTACTTGTGCTGCAAGGCCAGGACCTGAAACTCGATGGAGTGTTCGATCGAATGGCAATAGTCTTCCATCTGCGCGGCCGGGCCGCCCTTGGCGGCCAGTTCCTCCGCCAGGCCGGCTTGGGTGACCGCATCGCCCAGCGGAGTCCGGAAAGGCTTGCGGGTCAATCCGAACGTTTCTGGGGCGCCATAGTGCGAGGTGCCGAGGATGACAAAAACCCGGTCCCGGAAATCCTCAGGCAGCGCTTGATAGGCGGACCGGTAACACGCATAACCGCCTTCGAGACTCACATGAGGGGCAGCGATTCCAGCCAGGCCGGCCTCCGGCGCCGGCGCGTCTCCATTCCGGAAGTAGGCGTCCAACTGCACGCGAAGTTCCGCCGGTTCGCCGGGATAAGAGCGGCCCGCCAAAATGGAAGGCCGGACGGGCGACTCCTGAAACTCGCGGTGCTTGCGCTGCTTCAGCGCTTCGTAGTGCTCGTCCTCGAGGAAGCCCGCCTGCTGCAAGGCCTGAAACAGATGCTCGCCGGCCTCGCCCGACCTTAGGTCGCCGGTCATGCGCACCAGCAGGGCGCGCAGATCCAGGTCCGTCTGCGTGCCGTCGAAACAGGTGAGACACTCCACCAGGGCGGGCGGGATGATCAAGCTGACATCGGAGTAGGCGAACGCGTCGCGGATCAGCAAGCCCGGCCGGTCCGGCATCGGGGACGGCAGGAATTCCAGATTGGCGCGGAGCCGTGGCAGCAGGCGAGACATCTATCCATCATCATAGAGGATATGAGGCACATGACTGGGCGGGTGGTTTTGATCAGCGGCGCCGCCGGAGGGCTGGGGCGGGCGGTTGTGGCGGAATTCCAGAATCAGGGGGCGCGAGTTTGGGGCCTGCTNGCACCCGGCGAGGCGAACCCTTTCCCGGAGGACGCTCCGGCGGTGCTGCGCGCAGACCTGTCTTCGGCGGAGCAGGCGGCGGGCGCGGTGCGGGCCGTGGTGCAAGCGGCGGGCCGTCTGGACGCGCTGGTTCACCTGGTGGGAGGCTTCGCCGGCGGTGAACCCCTGCATCAGACGACCGAGGAGACTTGGCGGCGCATGATGACCCTCAATCTGGACACGGCCTTTCACATCATCCGCGCGGCTCTTCCTCCCATGCTCGAAGCGCGCCAGGGGCGCATCCTGGCCATCGGCGCCCGCACCGCGGTCGAGCCGGCCGCCAACCTCAGCGCCTACAACGTCTCCAAAGCCGGCCTGGTGGCTCTGATCCGCACCGTGGCGCTGGAAGTGAAGAACGCGGGCATCACGGCCAACATCGTTCTGCCGAGCGTGATCGACACGCCGGCCAACCGCGCCGCCAATCCCAATGCGGACTACTCGCGCTGGGTCAAGCCGGAATCGATCGCTGCGCTACTGGCGTTTCTGGCCTCGGATGCGGCTTCGGACATCAACGGCGCCGTCATTCCCATTTACGGACGGGCGTGATCCCGCTGGCTCAGCGCACCCACTCCGGCGGGAATTCTGCCGCACGCCTCCGCAAACCCGCCGGCTCGCTCCCGGTGGCTCGTCCTTGATCCGGTCCGGCCGCCGCGGGCATGCGATGCCGCGCCGGCAAGCCTCAGAAGTCGATGATAATCTCCGGACTCCCGGCGTCCAACGCTACCCCGCCGTCTGCGAACATGGCGATCGCATAATGATATCTGCCCGCCGGCGCCTGCTCATGCACCTTCCCTTCCACGACGTGTTTGTCGGTGGGCGTGGGCTTGTGGGACTTCTTGCCCAGTGAATCAAACGGAGACATTCCTTTGAACTGGATGGTGAACGGCCCGCCGTTTGACGTCCACCGGACCTCGTCCGACCGTTTGGCATGCACCACCGGCCTGCTGCAAGTGATATCGCCCGTTTCCGGACTGATTTCGACCTGAATTTCAATTGGCTTTGCCACTTTCCGCCTCCCTGGCGCGCCCGCCATCCGCCGACGGCGCGCGATGCCTGTGCGACAACAGTTGCCATGCGGGAATCAGCGGGGAGAGTCCCCCTCCACCGATTCCCGGTAGCGTGGATCCTTCCGCAATTCCGCCAAGTCCGCAGCCGCCCGGATCATGGCTTTCGAATACCCGTTCGCCGCAGCGGAGGCGAGCGCCTCTAATGCCCGGCTGCGGTCTCCGGCCCGCTCATATACGACCGCCGAACGGAAGAGAACGTTTTGATCTTCGGGGGCCTGCCGGCGGGCTTGCGAGATTTCTGCAAGGGCCTGTTGCCTCTTCCCTGACGCGATCAAGTACGCCGCCAGGCTCGCCCGGACGGCGCCGTTACCTGGATTGACTTCCAACTGCCGCCTGGCCAGTTGGATGGCCCGCTCGTATGCTGGCGCCGCCTTCGCCGCCAGTCCCGGTTCCGTGGCGTACGCCTCGGCCAGATTGCCCCACGTCTGATGGTTGCCGCCGTCCATTGAGACTGCCTTCTCCAACACGGGTACGGCTTCCGAGGCTCGCCCCTGCAACAGATACAGCGCTCCCAAGTTCGAGTACGTCTGCGGCGACTCGCGGATCTGGAGCGAACGCCGGAACATCTCCGCGGCTTCCTCGAACCGGCCTTCGTACAAACAGATCCCGCCCAAGCTGGAGTAAGCCCGGAAATGGTCCGGAGCGAGCCGGATCACCGCGCGGAATTGAGATGCCGCCTCCGGATACCTCGCCCGCGTGTAATAGAACACGCCGAGGTCCCAATAGGACGACCAGGCGTCCGGCCGCAGCCGGATCGCCTCGCGGTAGGTCTCCTCCGCCTCAGCCGGCTTACCCATCGCCGCATACGCGCGTCCCAGCTCGCGATAGGCGGCGGCGCCAGGCTCAAGCGCGATGGCCCGGCGCAGTTCTTCGACGCCGCGTTCCGGCTGCCCCATTCCGGTGTAGACCACGCCCAGCATCCGGTGGCCATACGCCAGCCGGTCGTCCAGTTCTATTGCTTTCAGGCAACTGGCGAGAGCCTGGTCCGCCCATCGCCGGTCCTTCGCAGACTGGAATTTCCGCCAGTAACCCTCGCCGAGCCCGGCTCGGGCCAGAGCGAAGCCGGGATCGAGCTGGATGGATTGCTGAAACAGGCTGATCGCCCGGTCGAGGTTCTCCGGCAGATCATACCGGACCAAATAGCCGGCGGCCTGGAGGTAGGCGAAGTAAGCAGCAGGGACACGAGTCTGTCCGGCAGCCAGTGCGGCCCGGGCTTCGGGCCGGAGTCTCAGCTCCAGCATTGCGGCCGCGTCGCCAAAAGTGCGGTCTTGAAGCGAGATCAGCTCGTTGCTGGCCGCGGCGCTGACTCTCCCGTCCACTTGGCGCAGGCTCTTTGTGTCCACGAGATTCAGGGTGAGAACCACCTGTCCTCCGGCCCTCTGCACACTCCCGGTGAGCGCCAGATTGGCCCCGAACAGATTCCGGGCTTGGGTGATGCTGGCCACCCGCTCGCTGCGCAACTCGCTGGCCGGGACTACGCTGAGGCGTTCTTGAAACCTCTCCACCTGGTTGAACTTCGTCGTCAGCACCTCCGTGAGGCCGTCGCAAAGGGCTTGATTCGCCGGATCGCCGCCAATGTTCGTAAACGGGAGCACGGCCAAGCGGATCCGCGCCGGCAGGGGACTGCCCCCCAACCAGCGGGGGAGACTTTGCCTGGCCGGCGAACCGAACACGAACGCCAGAGCTGCAAGGCCGGCCGTGAGAAGAGCCGTCCGTCTGCCGGGCCACCGTCTCTTGGCCGCCGCGTTCCACGCGGGCACCGGAACGGCCGCCGCGGCGGCCGGCTCCGTCCTGAATGCCGAAGAGTCACCCCTCAGCGCGCGCAATTCGGATGAGAACTCCTCCATGCTCTGATGACGCTCGGCGGGGTTCTTCGCCAGGGCGCGGGCGATGGTCCGTTCCAGGGCGCCGGGCGCGCCGGGGCAAACCAGCTTGAGGGACGGCGCCGGTTGGTGGAGCAAGCTCTCCAGAAGAGCAACCGTGTTTGGGCCGCGAAATGGCCGTTGACCCGCGATCATTTCGTACAGCGCTATCCCCAGCGAAAAGATATCGCTGCGGTGGTCGACTTCGAGACCCCGGGCCTGTTCCGGCGACATGTATGGCAACGTGCCCAGCACCAGACCTTGTTCCGTCCTCCACTCAAGCGTCGCCGTGGAACCGCCGTCTGCGCCGTCCCCAGGGCCGTGCGGCGCGTCTGTCAGCTTGGCTAACCCGAAATCCAGCACCTTCACCAGGCCCTCGCCGGTCACCATCACATTCGAGGGTTTCAGATCGCGGTGCACGATGCCCGCTAAATGCGCCTTGGAAAGAGCGCCCGCAATTTGGATAACGAGATCCAGGCTCTGGCTGAGCGTCAGCCCGCCCTCCCGGATCAACTCGTGTAGGGTCTTCCCCTCCACGTATTCCATGGCGATGAAAAGCACGCCTTCACACTCATCGATGTCGTAGATGGTGACGATGTTGGGATGATTCAGCGCTGAGGCGGCCTTCGCCTCCTGTATAAAGCGCCGCTTCCGCTCCTCATCGGCGACCCTGTCCGGCGGGAGCACTTTGACTGCTACGAAGCGGTCCAGGTGCGTGTCTCTCGCTTGATAGACAACCCCCATCCCGCCTTGTCCCAGCCGGCCGACGACCCGGTAATGAGAGAGCGTCTGTCCCAGCATAACGTTCCTCAGCCCGTGCGCCGGGCGGCCAGCAGCGTGACGTCATCGGCTAGGGGTTGCCCTCCTGACCACTCGTTCACCGTTTCCATGACCCAGGACACGACCTGCCGCGCCGTGCGGCCGCCTGCCTCCCGCAGCATCCCTTCGAGTCTCTCCTCCCCGAACTCTTCCCCCGCCGGGTTGCTCCCCTCGGTCACACCATCGCTGTACATCAGCAATAGATCACCGATTTCCATCACGCAGGAATGCTCCGCATACACCGCGCCGTGAAACACACCCAGCACCGGCCCGCCTGCTTCCAGCCGTAACACATGCCCGTCTTCGCGCGCCAACAACGGAGGACTGTGCCCTGCGTTGGAGTAGATCATCCCCCCATCCGCCCGAACACAGCAGAAAAAGAACGTAATGAACCTGTTATTTGGGCACGTGCTGGTGAGACTTCGGTTCAGCCGGCTCACCAGTTGGCCGGGACCTGGGCCAGTCTCGGCCAGCGCCGTCACCTTGGCCTGTAGGCAAGACATCAGCAGCGCTGCCGGCATCCCCTTGCCGGCCACGTCGCCGATCGCCAGCCCGAGCCTTCCGTCGGCGTACGGGAGGATCCCGTAGTAATCCCCGCCCACCGTGCGGCAGGGCACATTGCAGCCTGCCAGGTCGAGTCCCTTCCATTCGGGCTCGCCCTGTGGGAGCAAATACCGCTGAATCTCGGCGGCCTGTTCCAGCTCCCGAGCCAGAATCTGATCCGCCAACTCCATCTCCGCCAGCCGCTCGCTCTCAATCCGGACGGCTGCCACGTTGGCGAGGACGGTCAGGAGATTGAGATCCTCCGCGGTGAACCCCTCCGGTTTCGCGGGAGTATCCAGGTACAGCATCCCGATCACGCGTTCGTCGGTCTGAACTGGAACGGCCATCAAGCTGTCGACCGCCTGCGCCAGGATGCTCTGGCTGCTGCGCATCGCGCTGTCCCGCGCGGTGTCCAGAATCAGCAACGATTCGCGCCCCTCAAGAACCCTACGCCGCACCGCCGCGCTGAGCCGGAAATCATCGCCGCGCACGGCCCGCGGGAACAGCTCACCCCTCTCGCAGGTGAGCAACGCTCCCCTCGAAGCCCCTGAGGCTTCTAAAGCCAGATCCAGGATGACCCGAAACAGCTCCGGCAACGGGCGCCGCCGGGACAATTCCTTGCCCGCGCGAAGAAGCGCATCCGCGGCGCTGAGCCACTCTACCCGGCTACCTGCGCCCGGAGGCGAAACCGCTCCCTGCGCGGCGCGCCTCACGGCAAGTGACGTTGTGAAGGCGATGCTCTCGGGCGCCGCCGGGTCTTCGAGGCGGATCCGGCCGTCCGAAACGGCGGGGTCGTAAACCAAGAGCAACCGTCCGGCCGTGATTTGGTCCCCGGGGCGCAGCCGGACCCGGCCATCCGTGCGGACCCCGTTCACAAACACTCCGTTTTTGCTTCCCAAATCGCAGACGAACCAGTCATCCCCCTCCCTCTCCAACGCCATGTGACTGCGGCTCAGGCTGGCGTCCGTCGTGCAAGCGATGTCATTTGTTTCAGCCCGCCCAACCGAGAACCTGGACCCGTTTAGGCGCAAGATCTTCGTTCGCCCGTCCGGACATGTGACCGCCAGATGCCGTTCCACCGGCTTGTTCCCCCTCTTCCGCGATAAATGGAGCAGCTTTGCGGTTAGTTAGGACCTGACGGCGCCGCTTCTGCCGTTTGTCAACCTGTAAACAGTATACACCCGCCCGGCTTTCAAGACGCGTTTGTTTACGCGGTTCGCCAGCGAATTCCAGCGCAAGCCGAGGGCGTGTCTGTCTGCGGCGGGCGCTGGCCCGGCACCCAGAGCCGGGTCGCATTCAGCGTGACGCCCTTGCGGTTGTCGAAGGGCTCGGCGGCGGCGCGGGCCGCGACTACGGGCTGGACGGTCAGGTGGCCCCAGCGGCGGTAGGCGTCCGCAAACAGCGCCACCTCCATGAACCCGGTGCGGTCGGCCAGCGTTAAAAACTTCATCGCGCCCCGGTCCGTGCCGTGCACCCGCTCGGCCACGATCAGCCCGCAGACGTCGATCACCTTTCCCGCATGGCGGCTCACCTCCGCCGCGGGCACGTAGCGCGCCCAGTTCACGCCCGGCGCGAAGTAGTCGAGCGGGTGGCAGCTCACCGGAAAGCCCAGCAGTTCGTGCTCCCAGCGGACCTGCGCCTGCCGGTCGGAGGGCGCGGCCTCGGGCAGGGGCGCGGGCGTTTCCACGCCAGCGGCCAGCAGCGGTCCTGCCTCGGCGGCTCTTGCCGCCTCCAGCCGCGACAGCCGCCAGAACAGACGCCCCCTCGGCTCGCCCAGCGAATCCAGCGCGCCCACCTTCAGCAGCGCCAGCCACTCGGCCCGGCCCGGACGCACGCGGCGGTAGAAATCGCCGGCATCGTGAAAAGGCCGGTGCTCCAGGATGCGCTCCAGCGTCTCCGCCGTCAATCCCTTCACTTGATCCAGCGGCAGGCGGATCGTGTCTGCCTCGACATGGAAGCCCGGCTGTGAAAGGTTCACGTCGGGAGGCAGAAGCCGCGCGCCCAGCCGGAGCGCTTCCAGCACATACACGATCGGCGCGTAAAAGCCGCGGCGGTTGGTCAACACCGCCGCCAGGAACTCCAGCGGGTAGCGCGATTTCAGCCAAGCTCCCTGAAAGGCCTCCACCGCGTAGGCGGCCGAGTGCGCCTTGTTGAACATGTAGCCCGCAAAGGCCTCCAGCTCGGCCCAGACCGCCTCGGCTTCCTCCGGCTTCCGCCCCGCCCGCAAAGCGCAGGCGCGGAATTCGGCGCCCATCTCGGCGATTTTGCGCCGGTCTTTGTTCTTGACCAGCGCCCGGCGCAGCACGTCCGCACGCCCCCAACTCATCCCCGCAAACCCGTTGGCCACCAGCAGAATGTGTTCCTCNTAGGCCANCAGNCCGTAGGTGTCCGCCAGCAGCGGCTCCAGCGAAGGGTGCGCGTAGGTGACCGGCTCCAGCCCCTGATGCCGCCGCGCGAAGGCGCGCTTTTTTCCCTCGTTGGCGGCGCCCGGCCGGATGATGGACTCCACGGCGGTGAGGCAGTCCAGGTCCCGGCAATCCGCCATCACCAGCAGGCTGGTCATGGCCGGGGATTCGATGTGGAAGACGCCCCGCGCGTTGCCCGTGGCGATCATTTCCCAGGCCGCGGGGTCCGCGTAGTCGATCTGCTCCAGGTCCACCTCCACGCCGCGGTTCCGGCGGACATTGGCGCAGGCATCGCGCAGCACGCTCAGTCCCGCCTGCCCCAAGAGGTCCATTTTGAGCAAGCCCAGTTCCTCCACGTCGTCCATCGCGTATTGCGATGTGCGGTAGCCCTTGGCGCTGAGAAACAGCGGCATGCGGTCCGTGATGGGCTCGGCGCTGATCACCAGCCCGCACGGGTGCATGGAGGCGTGCCGCGGGATGCCCTCCAGCCGCGGGGCCAGCTCGACAATCGTGCGGTAGGGTTCCTCGTCCCAAGGCAGGTGGCGGCACTCGGGCAGCGTGCGCAGCACCGTGGCGGCGTCGCCCATAAAGGCGGGCATATGCTCGGTGAAGCGCCGCACCTCCCGCTCCGGGATGCCGTAAACTTTGGCGATGTCGGCCACCGCGGCGCGCCCCTGGAAGGTGTTGAACGCTCCGATCATCGCCACATGCTCCGTGCCGTAGCGTTCGAAGACGTGTTGCACCACTTCATCCCGGCGGTCCCAGGGCAGGTCCAGATCGATGTCCGCCAACTTGGCAAACTGCATTCGTTCGCGGTTCAGAAAACGCTCAAAACAAAGGCCAAAACGGAACGGGCAGACGTTGCTGATTCCCAGCGCGTAGCACACCAGGCTGCCCGCCGCGCTGCCCCGCGCCAGCGTGGCGATGCCTTGGCGGCGGCACCAGTCCACCAGATCGGCGAAGATCAAGAAGTACTCGGCGTAGCCCACCTCTTCGATGACGTTGAGCTCGCGCTCCAGACGCGCCCAGACCTCGGGCTTGGGGTGCGGCCCGTAGCGCCGGAGGACACCCGCGCGCGCCATCTGGGACAACAGGACCATCGGCGTGTGATTCTCGGGAACCGGGAAGGGTGGAAACAGAATGTCGCCCAGCTCCAGCTCGAACTGGCAGCGTTCGGCAATTCGATTTGTATTTTCTATCGCTTGAGGATACAAACNGAAGTGGCGCTGGATCTCATCCGGCGAGGGGAAATGGTAGTCGCCCTCGGCGTGCTTGTCCGGGTGGGATTGCTTGAGCAGCGTCAGCGTGCGCATGGAAACCAGAATGTCGTAAAGCAGGCGGTCTTGCGGTTTTCGGTAGTGGGCGTGGAAGGCGGCGGCTACCGGGATCCGCAGCCGCCGGCCGCGTTCAGCTAAGCGGCGCGCCCGGCGCCGATCGGCCTCGCTGTTTGAGTTAATCTCAAGCGCGAAGTTCCTCCCATAAATTTCTCGATACAAGAGATTTTCTTCACTTGCCAGGCAGATGAGCCCGTGGCGGAAGCGGTTCAGGTGATCCGGCCGAACCCCGTCCGGGTGTTCGATGCGCGCCGTGAGCAGGCGGCACAAGTTGCGATAGCCCTCGGCATTTTCCACAAAGAGCCGGATGCGCTCGGGCGCGGTCTTCTCCGCGCTCAGCGCCACCGTGATCTCGCAGCCGAGCACGGGGTGGATTCCCGCCGCGCGCGCTTTCTTGTAAAACTCGACGGCGCCGGCCAGGGTGTCCCGGTCGGTGAGTCCCACCGCCGTCATTCCGCACTCCGCCGCGGCTTCCACGATTTCGCCGGGGGCCATGGTGCTGTCGAGCAGCGAGTAGTAACTGTGGTTGTGGAGGGCCACGGGTTTCATAACTTCGTGTTACACTGAGTTCGTGTTGCGCAACATCACCATCACCGTCAGCGAGGAGGCGGCCCGCTGGGCCCGGCGCAAGGCTGCCGAGGAGAATACTTCCGTCTCCCGGCTGGTCGGCCGGATGCTGGAAGAGCAAATGCGCATGAGCGACGAATACTGGCGCGCCTACCGCCGCTGGAAGCGGATTCCCTCCATGGAGATCGACGCCCGCCGGCGTTTGAGCCGGGAGCA
>JGI24721J26819_10005420_pt1 | contig 12754 bp, 10 predicted proteins | sample YelNatPaOPGAMG01_FD_26819 | JGI IMG/M metagenome (IMG submission 26819)
GCTAACTCGACGCGAACCTTGCAATTCAAGGTGTCGGCGGCTTCCGGAACCGTCTCGGCAACCAACAACAATGGCACGTATCAGATCTCGGTTAGTGGTGTGACATGGGGTGATGGCTCAAAGGGCAATTTGACCACTCTGCCGACCGCTATCACGCTTCCGATCGCTGGTCCGGTCTTGACCAACTTGTCTAACTAACCGTAGACAGATCGTTGGATCGTTTCCTCCTGTCGTATAAGGAGAATAAAAACCCCGCCGTGTGGCGGGGTTTTTATTAAGGATGTTTTTTGCAAAGCGCGGTTTTTTTGGCTATACTCTCCATATTAACTACTCATAGCTATGCTTGATGTTGATTTTATTCGTACCAACGCCGACGCGGTCAAAGAGATGATGGTGTCGCGCAACAAAACGATCGATGTGGTTGATCAATTTTTGGATGCCGATGGGCGGTGGCGCGCGCTGACGCAGGAGATAGAAGAGATGCGCGCATTGCAGAAAAAATTAAGCGCTCAGCGCGATATTGAGCTGGCAAAATCAAACAAAGTGCAATTGCAGGAAAAAGAGGGCCTGCTTGCCGACTGTGCCGCTGAACGCCGCCGTTTGCTTTTGGAAATCCCCAATATGCCGTTTTCCGACGTGCCGCGCGGCAAAGACGAGTCGGAAAATGTGGTCCTTAAAACAGTGGGTAATGTTCCGTCGTTTGATTTTGAGGTACGCGATCATCTGGAGTTGGGAGAAAAATTAGACATCATCGACACCAAAAAAGCCGCCGAAGTTTCGGGGAGCCGGTTTTATTATCTGAAAAACGAAGGCGCGCTTTTGGAGTTTGCATTGATACGCTACGCCATTGATGTGCTGACCAAGGAAGGATTTTCTCCGGTGATTGTGCCGGTGATGATTAAGCCGGACGTATATGAACGGATGGGGCGGCTCACCNACAGTCAAAAGGAGGAACGTTATTATCTGGAAAAAGACGATATGTANTTAGTGGGAAGCGCCGAGCATACTTTGGGGCCCTTACATATGGATGAATCGTTTACTGAAAAAGAATTGCCCAAACGGTATGTCGGATTTTCAACATGTTTCCGCCGGGAAGCGGGGAGCTATGGCAAGGACACCCGCGGCATTCTGCGCGTGCATCAGTTTGATAAAGTGGAGATGTATGTTTTTGCCGACCCTAAACATTCCGAGGAGGAGCATCGGTTTATGCTGTCAATGCAGGAAAAACTTTGGAAAGGATTACAGATTCCATATCGGGTGGTAGCCATCTGTACTGGCGACATGGGGCCCACCGATGCGCGGCAGTTTGATGTTGAGGCATGGGTGCCGTCGCAAAAGACCTATCGCGAAGTTGCGTCATGCTCAAACACGACTGACTACCAGACCCGCGGCATCAATACCAAAATCAAATATGCGGATGGCACGAGTGGCTACGCGCATGCGTTAAACGCCACGGCGCTGGCGCTAGGGCGGACGATCATCGCCATCATGGAAAACAACCAGCAAAAAGACGGGACGATACTGATTCCCGAGGCGTTGCAAAAATATATGGGCGGGAGTGAACGCATTGGCGCATGATTGACTACACGCAAACAGAGCGGATGCGGAAACGGCGTAAGAAAAAAATAAGGATGTACGCCATCCTTATTTTTCTTTTGTTGATTGGGTTGGTGGTCGGCGTCGAGTATCTTGTACATCGCCCCTTCTTGTCGGTGCAGGGGATAACCGTGGCTGTCAATCCTGTGTCGGCTCAGGTCGATACCAGTACGGTCGTCGGTGCGGTTGACGCGTTTCTTGACGCGCATAAGAGCGTGCTCTTTGGGTGGCGTTCATTTATAGTTGCGCAGGCGGAAACAGATAGTATCGCGCAGGCGATTCTGGCGGATCATCCGGAGTGGCAGAGCGTTGAGGTGGAGGCGCATTATTTTTCGCGTTCGTTGGTGGTTACCGTTACGCCGCGCCAGCGCGTGGGGTTGTGGTGCGATGCGACGCAATCGTGCGTGTGGTTTGACTCATCGTGTACGGCCTTTGCTCCTGGGCCTCAGCCCGAAGGAGCGCTNATTCCTTTTGTTGTGGACAATCAGGCGCGTCCGGTGCCGATTGGGTCGTCCATTGTTGACCAAGGAGCATGCAAAAATCTTCTGAATGTATTTGCGTTCCTTGATGCAGTGCACGTTGCCGGCGCGCTCATTTCGTTTGATGCGGTATCCACCGACCTTACAGCGCATGCCAGCGGAACGCCCGAGTTTTTATTCAATCTGCGCACCGATCCATCGTTTGCCGTGGGTCCGGTGCTGGAGAAGCTGGCGCCGCTTTTTGACCGAATCCAATACATCGATGTGCGCATTCCCGATCGGATTTATTATAAAGAAAGGTAGCGGCGCTCCGCGCACACCAAAAACCCCGCGTTGCGGGGTTTTTGGTGTGCGGTAATGCGGGAAATACAACGGATTTATCGGAGACGATAGATGAAAATTGATGTGCCGGCGCGCGCGTACGGGTGGTCCCAGTCAGAAAGCCACGGATACGTATTAGCGGGATTCTGGTCAAAGAGCGGGTGCGCTTTTGCCGACTGGATACTGTTGACTGACACCGCCAACCAATCAATGCCGTGATCGGCTGGATTTCCCATGGCTGAGTTCCAAGGAATTGCAACGTCATCGCCTAAATAGTACTGGGGGTTGCCGCCGCCAAAATAGTCCACGGCTATTTTTTTGATGTTGTTTTCTTGAACATACGTTTGCAGTGCTTTGAGGTCTTGTCCCCAGTCGTAGTTTGAATCGGTGACGATNTGGTAGCCGCCCCAAACACCGCCGCCCATTTCGTTGAAATACGAAAGAAAATGAGGGTAGGCCAGTGCCGTTTCAAAACATCCCCACACCACAAGAACGGCGATGAGCATACCCTGGGCTGATACGCGCGCGATCTTTTTGAGCGTGCGCCAGATGGTGGGTAATAACAGTTGTTCATCGTTTGTTGCGTCTTTTCTGACGACCCATTTTTTAATAGAAATGGTCGCCAGGATGTACATGAGCGGGACAGTGGGCAGAATATGCCGGTACCCGATGTTGAGCGGGCTGTGCATGCTGTATGCCCAATACACGACAACGACGGTTGCCATAGAAACTTCCGGAAACGCAACAACAACATAATTCCAGACGCGTTCCATGCGCGGAGTAGCCGATGCTTTTATGGTGCGGCGCAGGGCGGTCCATGCGCCGATAGCAAGAAACAACAGGCCGGGGATTGTTTCTTTGAAGAAAAAAACAACCGGGAAATAGTACCACCACCCCCCGCCGCTCAAATTTCCCAGAAAATAGGCGGTATTGCCTCCGTCAGATCGCTGGATAACCATGAGGACTCCCAGTAGGTAGTGCCCCAGCGCGCGAACGATCGGCACGTGCGCCATCCAGATGTCAACATCAGCCAAGCAGCGCATGGAAGGATGTGTGACGCACGTGGATAACAGCGATGCGTTTGAATTTCCGCCAAACGATCCCAAGAGGAACGTCGTATCGGTGACCTGTTTTTCAATCGGATAATGCACGGTAAAGATGGCATATGTGCCCCACACAACGACGTAGCCGATGGCAAAAATGAGAAAGAGCGACGAGACATATTTCCACGCCAGCTTCCAGGTGAGCTTGTCTGAAAATTTCAAATGATGCGATCGAGTCGTGCCCAGCCAGTGAATTATCGCCAAGAGAATGGCGATGGGGACCATGAGTACGAGGGAAAATTTTGTCAACTGCGCGAGACCAAAAACAATGCCTGCAATCACCAATGTTTTTTTAGAGGGGGATGTCCAAAAGGTATTAAGAACATAGAGACTGGCAATGAATCCGAAGGCGGCGCCGATGTCGGTGGTGACGTAATGTCCGTGCGCCAAGATGTTTGGCGAAAGGGCCACGAAAAACGTTGGCAGCAACGCCCAAAGTGGTCCGACGAGTTTTCTGCTCCACCAATATACGAAAACAATCAGGCCTAGCGTGATGATGATGGGAAATATTCGCGCAAGAAAAAGAATGGTGTCGGCGCGGTGATCGTTGGCCTGGTAGAGAAACGCGCCTCCCATGTCCCATTGGCCATTGACCGCTGTTTGCCAGGCGGGTGTGTTAGTGGGGAAAGAAACATGCGCAAAAAGCAGCGGGAGCGCCGCCAGGGCTTTAACCAACGGCGGGTGTTCGGGGTTGAGACGGTAATCCAGCTGGCTGACGTAGCCGTAGCCGGCGGGAATGTGTGCCAACTCGTCCATGATTGCCGAGTCCCTCCATGCGGCTCTAACCATGACAACGGCGCTGATGACGAGCAAAACGGCCAGGACAAACAGTGAGGCGCGATCGGCAAGCTCATATGCGCGATCGTGATCCGCGAAAAATAATTCATATAATAAGTGGGTTTTGTGTTTGTGATAGAGTATACTATAAAAATAATATGCGAGGAAACTTTGGATCGGCGGTGCCGGCGGGGAGCGCGTATGCGTGGACCGCTCACGCGCAGGCAAAGATGCGTTTTTATGGATTGTCTCCGGCGCGGGTGCGCCGCGTTTTGCACAGCCCGTTGCGTGTGGAAGAGGGAATTGCCCCCGGGACGGTTGCGGCGCTCCAGCCGGCATCGTACAAAACAAAAGACGGAAAGCGTTCGTGGAGCCAGGAAATTTGGGTGATGTATAAGATAACAGACAACAAATCCTTCTTTGCTGAAGCTACGGAGGATGTAACGACAAAAAAAGCTGATGTGGATGAGAAAGACAAGGCAAAAGAGTGGATCGCGTCCATGCGCCGCGCGCTTACGGGCCAGCGAAAGGTGAAAATTATTTCTGCCTGGCGGTATCCGGGGGTTACTAAACCGGGCGCGCCGCTACCGCAGGAAATCGCCGATGAAATAGCAGAAGCGGCGGGGATGTGGTAAATCGTCGACCATACATACCAAACCAGTGGCAACCACGGCCGACGGCAAAAACAAATGCAAAAAGATCGGCAATCATAGCCGAGAATGGCGCAAAAGAAGACAGCGCATTAATGTAATCAACGACGCACAAAAGAGTGCCGCTATGCTATAGCATAGCGCCGTCGGTTTGATGGCTTTTCGTAAAAAGATTGGCATGACTACCATATCACGCGCCGTCATTTTACATTTTGTTGTCGGCGGTTTACACTTGAAACATGCCTAAAAAAGTTGATGTTAAAAAAATAGATGAATTGCTTACGCGCGGCGTGGCCGAGGTAATTGACGTCAAAAGTCTGCGCGAAAAACTGCTCTCTGGAAAAAAACTGCGGGTGAAACTGGGGATTGATCCTACCAGCCCCAATCTGCATCTGGGGCGTTCCGTGCCGCTGTTGAAAATGCGCGACTTTCAGGAACTGGGGCACAGAGTGGTTTTTATCGTTGGTGACTTTACGGGCGTGATTGGCGATACCTCCGACAAGGAAAGCGAACGTCCGATGTTGGATGCTAAAACGATCAAAAGAAACCTTGCTACCTACATTAAGCAAGCGGGTAAAATTATTGATCTAAAAAAAGCCGAACTGCACTACAACTCCGAATGGCTCAAGAAATTGACGTACCATGATGTTGCCGAACATGCCAACATTTTTTCTATTGCCGAATTTATCGCGCGGGAAAATATCAAGAAACGTCTGGACGCGCAAAAGCGGGTTTCGTTGCGCGAGGTGCTCTATCCGTTGATGCAGGGATATGACAGCATCGCGGTCAAAGCCGACGTGGAGCTGGGCGGGACCGATCAGCGGTTTAATCTGCTTGCCGGACGTGAGATGCAGCGGCATTATGGTTTGCCGCCGCAGGATGTCTTGATGACCAATCTTGTCATGGGGATTGACGGGCGCAAAATGAGCTCGTCGTGGGGAAATACGGTTAATTTGCTGGATGAACCCGCGCAGATGTTTGGTAAAATTATGAGTATGGGAGACGAAAATATCGTTCCGTATTTTGTGCACTGCACGCGGGTACCGCTGGAAGCTATTGAGGCGTATAAAAAACAGATGGCCTACGAGCATGTGAATCCCCGCGATATCAAGATGATTTTGGCGTATGAAATCACGCGGTTGTATTGGGGAGACAAAGAAGCGGAAAAGGCCAAAAGCAATTTTGTCCAAGCGTTCCAGAAAAAAGAAGCGCCGCGGGACATAGAAACGATTTCCGCAAAAAAGGGAGAGACGTATTTTTCTCTTTTGTCGCGCGTCGGCGTGATGCAGAGCAAGTCGGAACTGATGCGTCTATTTATGCAGGGGGGCGTGCATGATTTTGAAACGGATGAAGTATTGGGAAGGGATGATCGTGTGCGTGCTGGAACAATCCGGGTGGGGAAGAAACATTTTTTCAAGGTGGCGGTTAAATAAAAAATGGGGAAGCTTTTTTGCCGCCGCAGTTGTTTGTGGGTGGTTATCTGTGGTAGGTTTACGTGTATATGAAACTTTCTATCGGCATTGTCGGGCTTCCAAACGTCGGCAAATCAACGCTGTTTAAGTTGTTGACTAAGAACGATGTCGTGATCGCTAATTATCCGTTTGCGACTATCGACCCCAATGTGGGCGTGGTGACGGTTCCCGATCGGCGCGCAGACGAACTTGCGGCGCTGAGTAAGTCCAAAAAGAAAGTTCCCGCCGTAGTTGAATTTTACGATATTGCCGGACTGGTGAAGGGCGCCAGCGAAGGCGAGGGATTGGGGAATCAATTTTTGTCGCATATCCGCGAGACACAGGCGATTGTGCAGGTGGTGCGGTGCTTTGGCGGATCGGAAATCATTCACGTGGAGCAGACAGTGGATCCGTTGCGCGATATTGCCATTATCAATGGTGAGCTGATCGCCAAAGACAAAGAAAGCGTTTCCAAATGGATGGGGAAACTGGAAGGCGAGGCACGGACGGGTGATAAAGCAAAAATAAAAGAACTGGAATTGGCAAAGAGGGTCGCGGCAGTGCTTGGCGCGGGAGATCCGGCGTACTTCTGCGATGCCGAAACGCTGTCGCATCCGGCGATTAAGTCGCTTAATTTACTGACGGCAAAAACGCCGATCTATCTGCTTAACGGAACCGACGCGGATGTAGCCGATACTTTGAAAGAAAAAATACAAGCGCTGCGCGCTCACTATGTGGTGATGGATCTTGCCTCGGCGCCCGATTTGACGCCGTTGGTAACCAAGGCGTATGAGGTGCTGGGATTGATTAGTTTTTTTACGACCGGCGAAGACGAGACACGGGCATGGACAATAGTCAACGGCTGGAAGGCGCCCCAAGCGGCCGGCGCCATCCACACCGATTTTGAAAATAAATTTATCCGCGCTGAAGTTATTTTTTGGAAGGATCTTATTGATGTTGGCGGGTGGACGCAGGCAAAACAAAAAGGGAAGTTGCGGATTGAAGGGAAGGACTATGTTGTTAAAGACGGCGACGTGATGGTCATACGGCACGGGTAGGAGGCGCGCGGGTAGGAGGCGCGACATGCGGGTGCCGGTTTTTTGTCGCGCGTCATCATGAAAAAATATTTGACATCGCGTGGTGTTTTTTATAATATTACTCCCGATGAATATCTACCGCGGTTTGTGGATTATCTCGTTGTTTACTCCCGCTAGCCAGGGGTAGGTTTTCATTTATGAACAATCCTAACCCCTGCATCGCGCGGGGGTTTTTGTTTGAATAGTTCTTTGAGGACGGATAGTCGCAACCACTGCCACGGCGCAAAGAAAAGAAAGGAGGACTGGCCATGTCTGAGGAACGCAGAGAGATCGTCGAGTTGTTTGGCGTGGATCCGGGACGGAATTGGGTCTTGGTCCACGACCAGAAATGCCCCTTCTCGGGGATTCCTGATCACCGTATTTCCAAGCACCCGCGCCAGCCATTTTTCTGGTGCGTGCAGTGCCATCGGGGATGGTTGGTGCGCGGGATCAATCCGATTATTGATCAGCGCATGGCATTGCCGGTGTGATTGTTCATTGTTCTGCGGTATTGTTGGTACAACGCCTCGGTCGGTATGATCGGGGCGTATTTTTTTATTTATTTTTTGCTATGCGGCGTTGACGTCGGNGTGCTGGTTGTCCAAAGAGTTGATGTTGGCTGATCCGGGGATGGTGTGGGCACCGGTTGGTCTCCNAGATAAAAAACGAGAGCGTTTTTGGGGATAGTGCTTACATTCTGCGGGAGTACATAGTGAACGTTTTTTTCTTGCTGCCATTGTGGAAGGAAGGTGTTGGTAATAAACATCACGGTCTGTGAAGGCATCGGGATGCCTCGTACATCTACGCCGCCCTGGTTGACAACGATGTATTTGGGGAGCGTTGGCCCGATCTGATTTATTTGGTGTCCGATATCAACGCTTTGCTGATCGAACGCGTCGGCGGTGTTCGGGTTCTGCGCCCAGAGAATAAAGTACTGGTAATATGTTTGGTATGTCATGAGTGCGGCGATGATGAGTATGCATCCGTGCAGAATGTGTGGTGCGGTGAGCTGGGGACGAATCCACTCGTACATTTTTGCCACTCCCAAGCCGGTAATGATAAAAACGGGCGGGATCATCAAAATGGAACGCAGCGCATGCGGGATGCCTTCGTCGGAAATAACGACTGGCAAAAATGCCAACGCAAACCACACCAGCATCGTCCACCACGTGAGCGTCTCCCAGTGGCGGTCGGGATCATCGGAGCGGAATTTTTTGAACAGCGAGGCAAACGCGTAGACTAAGCCGATAGCAAACAAAATGCCGACGATCCAATACAATTCCGGCGCGCCGGAATAATTCTGGCGCCAATTATAGTCGCCGTGCCACCAGAACATCCCGATGGTTTTGGCGATGTTGACGAGCAGATCGTGTAGAGGATGCGCTGACGCGGTGATTGAAAGTTCCGATGTGCGGCCGAAAAAATCGGCGGGATTTTTCAAAAAATACCATCCCAGCGGTGCAAAGACAGCAAGCGACGCGATGACGTATGCCGCAAACGCGCCCAGAAGTTTTTTATAATCAACGCGGAAGAAAAACCAGTACGCGGCAAAGAAAAAAATCACCAGCAGCGGCGTAACGCGGTACGCGATGTACGAATACATGCCTCCACCGTAGACGGCGCCGCCAAATATGAGCGTCACCCATCCCCAGGCGTTTTTATTTTTCTCAAAAAGCAGTTCCAACCCCAGTGCCAGCAAGTAGAGCCCCCAGACCATGAATGCGGGGGACATGATGGCGCGGAATCCGATGCGCGAAAAGAGAATATGCCAAAAACTAATGGCCAACAGAAACGATGAGGCGCTTGCCGCCAGTGGTCCGTAGCGGTATTTTTTGAGCAATTGCCATGCGAGTAGATAGACGCCTACAACGGTGATGATGCCAAAGAGCGCGCTGGGAAGGCGCAAGACCCATGCCTCGTGCACGCCCGTCCACTTGAGAAAGAGCGCCTGGATATTCATAAATAATCCCTCGCGGCCGTTGTTTTCGGGGTAAAATACTTTGAAGTGTCCGGTGGCAAGCGCTTCGGCGGCGTTGTTGCCGTTCATGGCTTCGTCCGGGTAGAGGCCGGGCGGAACGGTGCCTAAATTGTACAGTCGGAAGAAAACTGCTATACTGAGTATAAGAAATATCGGTCCGTATTTTTTTATCGCGGAAAGCGTGCGCATATATATGGAAGAACAATTTTCGAATAATTCTATCAACTACGAGGCGTTGGCACAAGCCGTCCAAAAGGAACGTATAGAAAATCCCGAGGCGGCTCACAAATCTGACAAGGAGATCCTTTCGTCCATTTTGGCGCGCCACACGCAGGCGCCGGCGCCGTCCGCCGCGCCCGCGCCGGCGGCATCGGCGTCACAGAGCAATGATTCATTGCCGTCGTACGCCAAAGAAATTCCCGATGGAGTTAAAGTCCAGGTGGAACATCTGGTCACGCTGACATTTGAAAAGGGAATTGTTGCGGGCATCGCGCGCGCTCGCGCGCTCAATGATCCGTTTGTGATGGATGCGTTTCACGACGCGCTGTCGGAAAAATTAGCGGCGGCGCTCAAAGCCAGAAAACTTTTGTAATTTCATATGAATCTTTTTTTGCTTGTTGGCGGCGGGGTGATTGTGGGCGGCGGCATCGTCGCCGGTTTGTGGTGGGCGCTTGGGCGCCAGCGGAAGGAAAAGGCGCGGCGGCTGCTTTCGCTCAAGCCGCTGCTTATCCGGCTGCCGCAACGCAACGATCAGAAAGATAGTGCCGCGTCGGGCGGATTTAAAGAGGAGATCAATTGTACCGAACAACTGTTGAGCGCGCTGACGTCCAATAAGGATGTCTCTATCCTTGAGGCGGCGGTACACCACATCGGCGAAGAAATACATTTTTATATCGTTGTCAATGAAACAATGATCCCGTTTGTCAGCCGTCAGGTAGAGGGGTTGTTCAAAGACGCACGGGTCGAAATGGCGCCGGAGTACAACATTTTCCATCCCAACGGCATTAACGCCGGTTTTTATCTCAAACAGCAATCGCATTACGCGCTGAAGATGCGCACATACGTTGAAACGGAAGGGGACACCTTTTCGCCGATTATCAGCGGCCTTTCCCGGGTAAACGAAGTCGGCGAAGGGATTGCGATTCAGGTGCTTATGCGTCCCGCCGACGATTCGTACAAGAAAAAAATATTTGGCATCATCAATGAGATGCGCAAAGGGAAGAGCTTTAAGGAAATGACGGCGGGGATGGGGAGTATGGCGGTCAAGGAAATGGGAAAATTGGTTGAGTCGGAAAGCAAGAAAAAAGAAAAAGAAAATAAGCCGTCCATCGTTGATGAGGAATCTATCAAAGAATTGGAAAAGAAAGTCGCCAAGCCGCTGTTGAAGGTGAATTATCGTGTGCTGGTCTCCACCGCCAGCCAGTTGCAGACGGATGGGTTGCTCAACGGTATTGCTGGCGCGTTTGCGCAATTTGAGTCGCCGTTGAAAAATAAATTCAAAGTGGTTAAGGTGGGTAATTTTAACAAGTTTGCGTATCAATTTGCTTTCCGTGAATTTGACGAAGGGCAGGCGATGATTCTCAATACGGAAGAATTGGCAGGAATGTTTCATTTGCCCTCGTCCACCACGCTTTCATCGCGCATTAAATGGCTCAAGTCAAAGGAAGCCGCGCCGCCGGTTGATCTGCCCACCGCCGGAACCAAAATCGGCGAGAGTTATTTCCGGGGCGATAAACGTTCGGTATACATTACCGACGAAGATCGGCGGCGGCACGTGTATATCATCGGGCAAACCGGTACCGGTAAATCGGCGCTGATCACCAATATGGCCGCCGAAGATATTGCGCAGGGGAAGGGCGTGGCGGTTTTGGATCCGCACGGCGATCTTATTGAGAAATTGCTGGCGCTCGTGCCCAAAGAGCGGGTTGACGATGTTGTGCTTTTTGACCCGGGGTATATTCAGAAACCAATTGGTTTGAATATGCTGGAGTATGATTTTAATAAGCCGGAGCAGAAGACATTTATTGTCAACGAGATGCTTTCGATTTTTGATCGGCTCTATGATATGAAAACGGCGGGTGGTCCGATGTTTGAAATGTATATGCGCAACGCGTTGCAGCTGTTGATGGAAGACGCGGCCAATGAACCGGCGACGCTCGTGGAGGTTCCGCGCATTTTTACGGATAATGATTACCGCAATCGCAAGCTTGATCGCATCACCAATCCTGTCGTTATTGATTTTTGGAATAAGGAAGCGACAAAAGTTGGCGGAGATGCGTCACTGGCCAACATGAGTCCGTACATCACGTCCAAATTCAATAATTTTATTGCCAACGATTACATGCGGCCGATTATTGGTCAAACGCAATCGTCGTTTAATTTTAGGAAGCTGATGGATGAGAGAAAAATTTTACTTGTCAATCTTTCCAAGGGGCGCATTGGCGATATCAACGCGAATTTATTGGGGATGATTATCGTGGGCAAACTGCTGATGGCTGCTTTCTCGCGTATTGATACACCGGAGAACGAACGGAAAGATTTTAATCTGTACATTGATGAGTTTCAGAATTTCACCACGGACTCTATTTCCGTGATTCTTTCCGAAGCGCGCAAGTATCGTTTGAATCTGGTTATTGCGCACCAGTTTATCGCGCAGTTGCAGGAAAAAATCCGCGATTCCGTTTTTGGCAACGTCGGGTCTATGATAGTGTTTCGTATCGGCGCTGATGACGCGCAGTATCTGGTCAAGCAGTTTGAGCCGGTCTTTTCGGAGCGCGATCTTATTTCCATAGATAATCTCAATGCGTACGTGAAGCTGTTAGTGCGCGGACAAACGACGGTGCCGTTTAATATTCACACCCTGCTGTATCCTAAGATGGATATGGCGTACGGAGAGAAAGTGAAGGAATTGGCGATGCTCAAATACGGCGCTGATCGCGCGGCGGTTGAGGCCGATATTTTACGGCGGTTGCGTTCGTAACGCGCGGTCGCTGTGTTGTTGTTTTCGGCTGTGTCGGGGCGTATACTTTTCCCGTGTCTTTTTGGCAAGAAATCAAAAAACCAATACGAGCGTTGGCGCCGATGCATGAAGTGACGGATACAGCGTTTCGCCAAGTTGTGGCGCGTATTGCCAAGCCCGACGTGCTGTTTACGGAATTTGTTTCGGTGGACGGGCTGTGCCACGAAAAATCGCATGAGAAAATCGTGCGATACTATTTGCAATTTGTTGATGCCGAGCGGCCGCTGGTGGCGCAATTGTGGGGCAGCGATCCGGAAAAATTTTTCCGCGCGGCGCAGATGATGCGCGAAATGGGATTTGACGG
>JGI24721J26819_10005432_pt1 | contig 12740 bp, 8 predicted proteins | sample YelNatPaOPGAMG01_FD_26819 | JGI IMG/M metagenome (IMG submission 26819)
TTACCTGCTGCTCCTTTTTGTGCTTCATGCGATTCCCCTCTCTTTAAAAACGGCTGTAATTTACCATTCCCACTACCCCTTGCTGCTCGAGTGTTCCAAGAGGTAGCAGGTGGATCGCTTTGCTTAGAACTTCTCAATACCACAAAAACCACTTCATGGCAAACGAGAGCAGGATATTTTCTTTCATCATAACTATCGTCCCGAACGAAGTGAGGGATCTCCTGAGGGATTCCTCGGTACTTCGTGCCTCGGAATGACAAGGTTGNTTGCTACCCTTTCATAACCCCAACAGGACGTAGTCTAACGACNTTCCTNCTGAGACCTGCATTATGCACAACTTCAACTACTCTGCTTACGTCTTTGTANGCTTCTGGCATTTCTTCCTTGATTGTCTCCTTACTTGCTCCCCTGACGTAGATACCTTGCTGAGCAAGCTCCTGGGAAATTGATCGCCCCTTAGATGCTTTAATTGCCTGATGCCGACTTAGGACTCGCCCGGCGCCGTGGCAGGTGCTTCCAAAGGTTTCCTCCATTGCCTTTTCTGTTCCGACCAAAACGTAGCTATAACGTCCCATATCTCCAGGTATCAGGACAGGCTGTCCAACAGACCGATACACAGAAGGAATTTCTTCTCTGCCCGGTCCAAAAGAACGCGTTGCTCCCTTACGATGCACACAAACTTCTACTACCTTACCACCGATAGTATGTTTCTCAATTTTGGCGATATTATGAGCAATGTCGTACAGGAGAGAAATTCCNAAACGTTCCGCCGGCATTTTGAAGAATTCTTCAAAGGTTTCTTTAACCCAGTGAGAAATCATCTGTCGATTTGCAAAAGCAAAGTTAGCGGCAGCTCCCATAGCTCCCAGGTAAGCTTTGCCCTCGGGAGAATCTATAGGAGCACAACAAAGCTGGCGGTCTGGCAGGTCAATACCGTATTTTGAAACGCTTTTCAGGAGTATGGAGATGAAATCGTCGCAAACCTGATGTCCCAGGCCTCTGGAGCCGGTATGGACAAAGACGGTGAGCTGACCTGGGAAAAGGCCAAAAACTTCGGCTACCTTTTCATCATAGATTTCTTCCACAAAGCCGAGTTCTATGAAGTGATTTCCAGATCCCAGAGTTCCAAGTTGAGACTTGCCTCGTTCCAGAGCCTTTGTCGAAACCTCTTCCGGATTAGCCCAGCGTATGCATCCTCCTTCTTCGATCCGTTCCAGATCGCTTTCTTTACCAAAACCTTTNCGAACCGCCCATCTAGCTCCCTCCGCCAGCACGGATCTAAGCTCTGATTGGGACAGCGAAAAATCCTTACGGGAAGAGCCAACACCCGAAGGAACGTTTGCAAAAAGTGCATCAACCAGAGTTTTTATTTTTTCTTCCGATAGATCCTTTTTAGTTAAATGCGTGGTCATAAGTCTAACGCCACAGTTAATATCGTAGCCTACACCTCCAGGAGAAACCACTCCCTTCTTTAGATCGAAGGCTGCCACACCGCCTATAGGGAAGCCATAGCCCTGGTGAATATCCGGCATGGCCATAGAATAACCGACAATGCCGGGAAGAGTTGCCACATTTGCTACCTGTTGAGCGCTTTGATCCTGGATGATCAGATCAAGCATGTCTTCAGAGGCATAAATCAAGCCATCAGTTCTCATCTTGCCTTCTCTGGGAATTTTCCATCTCCACCGATCAATAGGTACACACTTGATCTTTCCCATAGTAAAAACCCCCTTATTTATCAGAATTTATTGAAGATTTTTCTTCATCATAACCTTCAATTGCAGCAAAAAACAATGCCTGCATTTCATCAAACCGCCTGCTCATTTCCAGGAATAAAGATCGAATAAGTTCTAAATCGCCATGTTCTCTATCCAGCATTTTAAATAGAGCAGATTGAGCGGAACGAAAGGCGCTAATGGTTTTATCGGCGTGACGCCTTAAAAAGAAGGAAGCTTCATTGCGAGGCATATCGGCCATAGCGTCTGAAAGTTGCTCGGTTTTCCTGCTGAACTCGATCGCAAGCTCTGCGAAAGCATCAAGCCACGGTTTTTTTTCTTCCATTTTTTCCTAGACCTCCTGTAGATTTTTCTCATGGCAAAGTTTGCTCATGAATAAAGTTAGCCGACCATTTTTACAGGCTGTTATAGGCTAGAGCAAAGTTAAATTCCTGTAAGTTTTGCTTGAACTGTGGAAATTGCACGGTTAATAGAAGAGCTTAAATTTTTTCTTGCCTCCTTTCGCTTTAAAAGCTACCACCATTTCTTGTAATATTCATCCGCCGTGTTACAATGCAAACGGTAGTTCAGATGCCATAAATGCAAAGAGCACAATCGTAGCGACTGGAGGAAATTTAGGAACTATGCAAACAAGAGCAATTCCAATTCAATTAGGTGAAGTGATCAAGATTCCCACACGAGGGCTTTCCCCAATTTTCGAGAGGAAACTGCATGAAAAGCTCGTTTTTACAAATCCTGAATACGAACATCGTCACAATGCTGGTCTATGGATTGGGAACATTCCGCCAACAATATCATGTATTAGAAAAGTCAGAGGATCTTACATTATTCCCAGAGGGTTCTATCACGAGCTGATAAATCTTTGCCATAAAATTAAGCAACCCTGTAGGGTGGTCGACTTACGAAGATCTTTTCCTCCCGTTGAAATAGACTTTCACGGCTACCTGAAGGAATATCAGCAACAAGCGGCAGAAGCTGTCCTTGAGCGAGATTTCGCAACTATCGTAGGCGGTTACAAAACAGGTAAGACGGTAATTGCTCTCTACACAATAAGCGAAAGGAAACAACCAACCCTTGTTATGATACCCAAACTGGAACTGCTCGATAGCTGGTATAAAAAGATTCAGATCTTTCTTCAGATTCCGGAACACGAAATAGGGCTTTACATTCAGGGGCAAAAGACCATCGGAAAGCACATAACTATAGCTCATACAAGCGAAGTGCTTAAGTATTGGGAAGAACTTGCTGATCAATTCGGCTATATCATTCTTGACGATGCCCATCGTTGCCCCACCAGGATTGTTACTCAGATTATCCCAAGGTTTGATTCGATGTATATGCTGGCACTCTGTCATGAGTTTACTCTTCAGGATAAACACTTCCAGATGGTCAGATTCTACATTGGAGAGCCTGTATATACAATTGACGCTAAAAGTGCTCGTGAAGGTTGTGGGGTTATAAAGGCAGAAATAGTAGCAAAGCCAACAGATTTTACATATTCATACCGCTCCAGAGCAGATTATCTTGCAATGTTCCAACAGCTAATGGAGGATCAGGCACGAACTGACATTATAATCAAGGACATTGAGGAAACTATACAGAAAGGTGATAGTCCAGCGGTTGTTGTGACCGGAGGCCCAATTCAAGAAGATATATTCTACAGGATTCTGTCCGATCGAGGTTACTCTGTTCACAAAGTTTCTATTCCTTACGACCTTCTCGAAGAAGAGGCAGAAAAAGAAGCTGAAGAAGCAGGTGATTTAAGTCTTAGTGAATCTCGCATTAATGTACCGGATGATTATGATGTACTTATACTCACCCCGAGAATTCTCGCCAGTTGCTATCCCTATCTTAAAAGAGTTAGGAGCGTGTTCCTGGCTGTTCCTCTTTATTTCACCGATCCTCTACTGAACGCTCTAAAGACTCTCAGTACGATGTCTAGCAACGGCGGTTCTAAAAATTTAACCCATTCCCATAAAAAGATAAAAATTTTCGACTACGTCGATACCAACATTGGGCTTTTAACAAATTATTTCCGGATGAGATCTTACAATTACGGTCTGCCACCGGATGTAACNTTAAAGCAATCTCAAAAGGTATCCCAANNCGAATAGGTTCTGAGGACAAACTTTCATGAAGCTACACTGTCATCCCGAACGAAGTGAGGGATCTNCTGGGGGATTCCTCGGCNCTTCGTGCCTCGGAATGACGAGATTGTTCCCTGGTTTTGTAGCTCTAGGGGCCTTACTGAAAAGATGNCCCCATGTGACCACTCTAGGTGTAAGGCCTCAGTTTAGGTGCTACTCATACGAAGAACTGGTNCTTTTGAAATCTGCGCCAATTGTTCTTTTCCCGACCAACAGGTATGTAAGTATCTTTCAATCGGCAGGGAAACCAACTTTCCCATCCCCTACTTCTTACTACTTTCGCAAGTGGAGATTTCCCCAGTGGGTTTTGGCTTCTTACTTCAATTTNCCATCCCTTGCAACTCAATGCTACAAAAGAAACACATCACCTGAAGCGGTGCTGGAGAAATTCTCCATTCCTCTCAGGATGATGGATTTAAAAAATGATCGTTCTAGAGGTGTGCTCGTTAAAACCAAGGAAAAACTTCGGCAATTGCTTCTAGCAAGACAGTGTATGGTTATTATTCAGGAGGAACCGAAACACGTTAGCACCAGGGTTGTTCTGGTGTTTATCTTTTACGAATGGGCTGGTTTTAATGCTGATGTTCCCAGGGAAGCTATTCCAGACTCAATAATCGAGCAGTCCCTTCAGGTTGTGCGAAAAGCCAATCTTGACGACATTGCCGTTGAATGGCTGCTTACTGAAAGAGGCTGGCTTTTTGCCGGAATGAATTTTCCTCCCATGGTTTTTTACTCGCCAGACGGCTCTACCATCGACCGAAGAACTTTCCTTTGCCACAAACTTACGGAAAGCGCCACTGGATTGGGTTAATAGTATTGAAGAGGAAATCTCGAAGGTTTGCCGTTGATTCTTCGCCAAGTATTACGTCCAGGAGTTTCTTTTTCTTTTCGTAGTAAATCACTTCTGGTTTACCTTCAATGTGAGCCAGAGTTTTGGCGAGTTCAATAGCATCCTGGAGATTGCCAAGTTCGTCCACAAGTCCCAGATTTTTCGCCTTTGCTCCGGTCAGTATCCTGCCATCTGCTATCTGTCTAACGGCTGATTCTTCCATACCACGGGCTCTGGCAACATCCTTTACGAACTGATCATGTACTTCAAGTATTGTGTCCTTTAACAGCGTTTCCTCTTCCGGAGTCATAGGTCTGGTGGGATTTCCTATGTCCTTAAATTCTCCGCTTTTTATTACAACAGTACTGTAACCAATTTTTTCGAAAAGTTTTTCAAAATTGGGAAAAACCGCAATCGCTCCAATACTACCTGTTACAGTTCCCGGGTTTGCTACAACTTTGCTAGCTATACATGATACATAGTACCCACCTGAAGTTGCCATACTGCCTAGAGAAGCTACTACTGGTTTAACAGCCTTCGTTTTTTCCACCTCACGGTAAATTTCCTGAGCGGCGCTAACACCTCCACCCGGGGAGTCAACCCTCAGGACAACGACTTTTACTCTGCTATTTTCTCTGAAACTCTTCAGCCCTTCGATATACTCTCGAGAGTCTGTAATGAGTCCCCTAATCCATAGAACACCAACCTGAGGTCCTGTTTTTAACCCTTCTTTTTTATCCCAGATCGTATAACCGATAACTATCAAAACAGGTATCACCACGAAGATTATGAAAAACCCCCACAAAATTCCTTTTACAATCCCCTTCATGGTGTTAATCACCCTTTTCCTTTGTAAAGAAAAGGAGGGTGGCTTAAGAAACCTCGAACCACCCTCTTTCGATTCAAATCTTAGTCATTTTGCTGGATAAGATCTCCAAGTTTTGGCGATTCATCCTTCTGAGATGACTTGAAGCTTTCTATTTCTTCTCGTTCTCGATCCTCCATAAGTCTCTTAATGGATAGACCGATTTTTCTCTCCTGGGGAGCTACATTAATCACTTTGGCATCCACCGTCTGACCTACCTGATAGGACTGCAAAGGATTACTCCCCTGCCCATGATCTCCTCCTATCTCAGAAACATGAACCAGCCCTTCGATACCTTCTTCAATCTCAACGAAAAGGCCAAAATCGGTGATGTTTGAGATACTACCAGAAACAACGGATCCGACCGGATAGCGATCTCCTATAGTTTCCCATGGATCAGGTTCTAACTGTTTAATTCCCAGAGAAAATTTCTTTTCGTTCTTGTCTATATAAAGAACTTTTGCTCGGACGGTCTGCCCTTTTTGAAAAACTTCCGAAGGATGCTTTATGCGTTTTGTCCAGGAAATGTCGGATATATGAATTAGCCCGTCTATACCTTCGGCTATCCCAACGAAGACGCCGAAGTCTGTAATATTTTTAATTTTCCCTTCGATAATTGTGCCCACAGGGTATCGTTCAGTGACTATATCCCATGGATTCGGTTCAAGTTGCTTCAACCCAAGAGAAATTCTACGTCGCTCTCTATCAATGCTAAGCACAACGGCTTCCACTACATCACCGACATTTAAGATTTTGGACGGGTGACGAATCTTTTCTGTCCATGACATTTCCGAAACATGAATCAGCCCTTCCACACCTTTTTCCAGCTCTATAAAGGCACCGTAATCAGCGATACTTACCACTCGTCCTTTTACTTTCATTCCCTCGGGATACTTCTGATCCACATTGTCCCATGGATCTGGCACGAGTTGTTTTAGTCCAAGCGATACTCGTTCATTTTCACGGTCGTAATGCAAAACCTTCACGGTGATCGGATCACCGATTTTGAACATCTCTGATGGATGCCCTACCCTGCCCCAGCTCATATCGGTAATGTGAAGCAAGCCGTCAACGCCTCCGAGATCAACGAAAATACCGTAATCAGTAATATTCTTAACAATCCCGTGTACAACCTTACCTTCTTCCAGTCTGGCAAGGGTTTCCGCTCTTTTGGTTTCGCGCTCTTTTTCAAGAATAACCCTTCTGGAAAGCACAACATTGCGGCGACGGCGATTATATTTAAGAATTTTAAAACTCATGGTTTTACCGACAAGTACATCTAAATCTTTCACAGGCCTAATATCTACCTGAGACCCAGGAAGAAAGGCAGGAATACCAATATCTACTGAAAGCCCACCTTTGACCTTCGCAATAACTCGCCCCTCGATGATTCCATCATCTTCATATACGCGACTGATTTCTTCCCATACTTTTATCTTTGCTGCCTTTTCCTTTGAGAGATAAACCACACCCTCTTCATCATCGTGATACTCGAGAAGCACATCTACTTCATCACCTACACGAACCGTGAGAGATCCTCTCTCGTCCCTGAACTCGCTGGTGGGAATAATACCCTCAGATTTATACCCTATATCCACCACAACATAATCGTTCGTGATATGAACGACTTTTCCTCGAACAACCTCACCTTCCTGAAATGTCTGAAAACTTCTTTCGTATAGATCTTCTAAAATTTCATGACCTGCTTCGTCCCCGCCGTCATCACTCATCTTGGTCATTGCGGATTTAGTGTAAAATCCTTCTCGTCCATTTTCTATTCCCTCTTTCATTGTCATAACGTTCTTGACCCCCTTGCCTATAATAATTCGGCTTCAAAGAAGCCCACGAGACAAAACAAATAATGCTTGTCTAATAGCAAATTGTGATAAACTTTACAATGCTTTTTTCTCTTATATTTCGAATCAAGAGCATTTTTGGCGATAAAGCTCAACAATTCTTTCAACCACCGTTTCCACATCAACACCGGTTGTATCGATCATTACTGCATCAGGAGCTTGGACCAGAGGAGCCAGACTGCGCTCTGAATCGGCCATATCTCGTTTAACAACCTCTTTAAGTATATCATCAAAAGCAACCGAAACTCCCTTAGCAACAAGTTCCCGCCACCTTCTTGAAGCCCGTTCCTCAGGGGTAGCTGTTAGGAAAACCTTAAGGCATGCGTCAGGGAAAACCACCGTGGTAGCATCACGCCCCTCTACCACAACAGGAGCTTTGGCTGCAAGGGTTTTCTGAACCTCGTTAGCAAACTCTCTCACTTCCTGTATTTTAGCAAGCCGAGACGCTTCCATAGCTACTCTGGGGTCGTGAAGTTCTCCATTGATTACCCGCCCCTGGTATCTCACAATAAACGATCCTTCTAATACGTCAAACTCCAGAGGAAGAGACTTAAGCTCCCGGACAAAATCCTGCAGATCCAAGCCATGAGGAGTGTTCAATAATGCCCAGGCATAAGCCCTATAAATAGACCCGCTGCTAATAAAAAGAAATCCAAGGCGTCGAGCCACCTCAGAGCAAACGGTAGTTTTACCGGAGCCCGCCGGGCCATCTACTGCGATAACTTTCAGCTTTCCCTTGCCGCTCAAGCCTGAACCTCTTCGAGAACTTCTTTAAGAGCCAGGATAAATCGTTCGTTCTCTTCAGGAAGTCCCACCGTTATTCTAATGAATCTTTCGAGTCCATAAGAATCCATAGCTCGCACAATAATTCCCTTCCTGAGCAGGCTCTGATAAACCACTTTTGCAGGCACTGGAAGCTCTATCAAAAAGAAATTTGTGTGGGTTGGGATATAATTAAGACCGATTTCGCTAATCTGATCGTAAAGGTATTTCAGACCTTCCCATACCACCTGCCTGGACTTATTCAGAAATTCATCATCGTCGAGAGCGGCAAGAGCCCCCACCTGAGCAAGCATATTCACATTGAAGGGCTGACGCACTCTGTTCAGGTAATCGGCTATTTCAGGGTTTGTAAAACCATAGCCTATCCTTAATCCGGCAAGGCCGTAGGCTTTCGAAAAAGTCCTTAAGGCAACAACATAAGGTCCCAAGAGAGATATGTAGTCAATGGCGTTGAAAGATACTCCATCTCGCATAAATTCAATGTAAGCTTCGTCAACCACAACGACTATATTTTTCGGAAGTCCTTTAAGAAAAGAATCCCATTCTTCCCTGGATACTACAGTACCGGTAGGATTGTTGGGATTGTTAACGATTATGACCTTTGTCCGATCGGTCACCGCCGAAGCCATCCCATCCAAATCCACTCGATAATCTACAAGAGGCACAGAAATCGCTCGCGCTCCCACAATTTGAGCTACTATGCGATACATCAGGAAGGAAGGCTGAGGCACAATAATTTCATCGCCCTGCTGGAGGAAGGCTCTGGAAACCATTTCTATGATCTCGTTAGAACCGTTACCAAGCACAATCCCTTCAAAGGAAACTTTGAATTTGTCAGCCAGTTTACGTCTAAGATAAAAGCTACTTCCGTCGGGATAACGATGAAGCTTTCCCAGAACCTGCTGGATGGCTTCTACAGCTTTTGGTGATGGCCCAAGAGGATTTTCGTTACTTGCCAGCTTGATGGCATCTTTAATGCCGTACTCTCTTTCAAGCTCTTCCAAAGGTTTTCCGGGAGGATATGGTACAATCTGTTTTATATACTCTGGAACTATCATGGATGCTACAAGCCCCTTTCGAGAAAGAAATTCTTCGGCTCTCTCTATTACACGAAGAAACCTTTACTTGCAATCGTTTTGTGGGGATGCTTTAAACCGACATAAAAATTGGTAGCCACAAATTTCTAACTAACTCCATCTTTGCTTTGCCGAAGAGGAATTTCGTGATTAAAATTGAAAGTTGGATTACAAAGCCTTCTAACCTTCTCTTCTAAACCAAATGTAGCAAAGGAGATAGAGCCGCTATGAACGTTGGACTTACGGAGGTAACACCGACATCTGATGCTTTGAAGATTCACCTGGAGCTTACCAGAACAGCTCCGATTCAGATCGACCCTGTTTTTCTAATATTAAAAGAGCCTTTCAACGGAGCCAAAGGCCTTGAACAACAGGCTGAAACTCTTATTGTGGAATACCATCATCGCTATAAGAACTGGCAGGTTATTCTTGATGAAACCAAGAGATACATTACGTCTAACCAACGTTTCTGGGAAAGACATCCGTTACGAGGACGGATTGTGTTCTTACTTAATAAAATGATTTTCGACGCTTTTACTCAGTCTGCTCAACCATCCGTTAAATCGACCGCCGTTGATGAACTTATTGTCTTCTGGAATAGAATTTTAGACTCAAGTACACTCAGACCCTTACTAGAAGATTCCTCTGAAAGACCCATAGAATCTTTCGAAGATGTTGCAAAAATTAAAGAACTCAACGGAGGCGTTATTGCCTTCTTCCTGGATAAACTGGTCAACCTCGATAACGATCATTTCTTCATTCTTCTAAACAGCTTCTATTCTCTTAAGCCTCTAGCCAAAAAGCTTTCTCTTGTATGGCAAAACAACGGGGAATTCCTGAAAATACTTCGGAATCTGTTACTGCGAGTATTTCACCACACCTACAACTACTGGCTTAATCAGGAAGACCCCTGTGAATGGATAAAACCCTACATCGAATCAAACGAAGATCTCGCCTATCTTGAAAGTTGCATTCCCATAAGCCACGCAAATCTCAAAGCCAATCTGGAGTCGCTGATCAAAACTCAGTCGATTCCGGATCACGGGCAGGCTTTGATGATCCTAACCGACTTACCAGACTACAGGGACATTGTGAGATCATACGAAAGATTCCCAGAGGAACTAAACCGGTATCCTATCCGAGACGTTACTCGCCTTAGTATGATAATCCGCCTTAAAATCACTCAGGTGAAAGGCCTTGAAGCAATCCAGGAAGAAATGCTCAACCGAGTTAATCGAGATCTTGCCTTATGGCTAAAAAATCAATCTGAAGACACTCTTGCAGACACGATTGATACCGTTATGGAAATCCTCAGAGCCAGTTTTCACACCTATCCCGAAGCAGTGCTCCGATGCGTCCGCACCTTCGGAGTTGAGATTGTATCCGGCGGCAATAAAAGACTCATTGATCATTTCCTCGATCGAACCATTGCCTTAGGTTTCCAAACGGCTCAAATCAAGGGAGTCAGCACCTACTGGCAGGTTCAGGTGAATAACGCTCATATTCTAAACATCCGCGTATGGCTGGACATCATCAAGTGCAACCCACAAAAAACCAAACAACTCCTGTCGGCACTTATTGTCTATCTTTCCCTTACCGGAACATGTATTCGCGATACAGATCTTTTCCAACGCGATATAAGCGCTCTTTTACACGCTCCCATCGCTCCAGTTTATAATCTGGTGAAGCAATTAACACGGCTTTTCCCGGTTTACTTCAACGAAATAGGTGCTGAAGGAACTCTAAGGAGCGTATCCACGGAAGTTGACGAAATACATGGTCGAGGCGATCCGCTTGTTCATTTTCTAAGGAAGCAGAGCCATGTGGAAAGCAACAATCTCACTGTGCCTTTCATAGAAGGCATTTTCAGATTTTGGTATTCTCTCGACCCATCCCACATCAAAACATTCTTACCCGGGGAGGTGTATAGCACCATTGACATATCGAGCCCATTCGTCCAGCATCCCCATAGGCTCATTAAAGCTTTATTCGATGAAGCCATCGTCCACAAGGTTGAGGATCTTCTCGACATAAGCGAAGAAACGCTNAACACCGTCTTCGACCGCATTCCGGATGTTCCATCCAAAGAAAAACGAAGAGTCGTCCTGATGGTGAAATTTTACCANCTCCTTTACCAAAAGTATAATCTCGACCCAAAGGACATTGTCGAATACCTCCACAAAGGTGCTCAACTTGGCCTTCCTAATCCATCTGAGCTGATCGCTGCTCTGGAAAATGGCGATAGTTTTTCGAAGCTAACGGCCGTTCTTAATTACTTATCAGAACTTAAAAAGGTTATCATCGAACCCTGTGAACTAAGGGCTCAGGAAAATATCTACATCAAGCGCCACATAGCTGTGGACATTCCATCCATGTATGGCTCTTACAACGAGAAAAAGTTCGACGCTTTAGGATTAACCTTCAGGCTCGAAAACCTCGCAAATATTCTTTTTGAAGAAATCCTTCAGTCGTTCGACCTCGGGTTTATCACTAGAGCGACCTTTTCGGAAATTCTTAGAGTATTCCCGCTTTTCATAAAAGCTCTGGAGATAGAAGGCATAAGATCCACTCAGCTTGAACGATATTACGAGCTGTTCGAAAAGGCTCTTGAGGTGAGGAGATTTTCTCACTCCCAGTATATGGACATTTTCAGAGGCTTTTCAGAAGCAATCAAACAAATAATCACTCTGTACTATCACATAGTCCACGAGCACAACCTCAACCGAATCATTCCACGGCTTCAGGACGAAGAACTTCTACCTAGGTATCGTCGCACACCGGGAATAACAGGAGGAGAAAGACTGCAACAGCTTTCGGAAGCGGTGTTGAGAGACTTTGTAGCCAGAACGTTTGGTCTCCAATATTTTGACAATTTCATTACCCGTATTTTATCTACTCTTTCGCATCAGAAATCGGTTTTCAGTCCCGACGCTCTGGATCTGCTTCTCAGCTACGAACCCGGTAAGACTATCACTTCAATACGTAAACCCGATCCCCATCTCTACGATGCAATCCATCTTGGTAATAAGGGCTATAATCTGGTTACTCTTCATGAACTGGGCATAAAGGTGCCACCGGGGTTTATAATAACGACCGAGTATTTCAGGTGCAGAAGAGTCATTGAGCATTTTCCCGAATCCAGAAGAGATTTTCAGGCACGGCTAAGGAAATTTCTTATGATGCTCGAAGAAGAAACAGGGCGATGCTTTGGGTGTCCTACTAACACACTCCTCCTTTCGGTAAGAAGCGGCGCTACCATGTCAATGCCGGGTATGATGACGACCTTTCTTAACGTGGGAATTAACGAGGAGATCGTAGAAGGACTAATTGAACAAACTGGTGAAGCCTGGTTTGCCTGGGATAACTACCGTAGATTTCTCCAATCATGGGGTATGTCATTTGGTATCGACAGGAATGAATTTGACAGCGTCATGAGAGCCCACAAAGA
>JGI24721J26819_10005436_pt1 | contig 12727 bp, 9 predicted proteins | sample YelNatPaOPGAMG01_FD_26819 | JGI IMG/M metagenome (IMG submission 26819)
AGACGATTGGAGAAGCTGGCGGAGCTGGAGGAACTGTAGGCTTCGACGAGAAAAGCCAGCTCTATATTCCTGCCCCGGCCTTCTACAGCCTCAACCATGGCTTGGCCCCATCGGATCGCCCTCAGAATTTTGAGGCAACTTTCATTGCTGAGTCTCCTTTTGGTGCTGGCCATCGCTTCGCCAAAACAGGGTTCGCAAGCAAGGTTTTAGGCGGTTGGCAGGCAAGCGGCCTTCTGACGTCGGTTTCGGGAACCCCGTTCCAGATGACTGCGAGCGGGACCTCACTGAACGCCGCAGGCAACTCTCAGCGTCCTGACCGTTTGTGCAGCAATATCGGAACGCCGAAGAATGTCGGTGCTGGAGAGCAATGGTTTGACCCCACGTGCTTCAGCGGAGTGGATACGCAACGCTTTGGCACGTCGGCGTTCTATGTGTTGCACGGGCCGCACCTGTTTAATTTGGACGCCGCACTTACTCGAAAGTTCAAGCTTTCGGAGCGCTTCAACCTCCAGTTCCGCGCTCAGGCGCTGAACTTTACGAATACCCCTCACTTCAATAATCCCGTTGCAAGCTGCGGCAGCATTCCTACCGGTGCGACGCACGGGTGCACCACAGCAAACTTCGGCCAGATAACCAGCGGCCAGGGAACAGTCAATTTTGCTCGTGAGGGAATTGATGCCCGGCAGTTCGAGTTCAGCGCAAGGCTGAGCTTCTAGAACTAATCGGACCATCAGTGAACTAGCACAGTCAGCGCAGATTTTAAGCGCTGACCGCAACCTGAAGGGACCGCTTCATCGGCGGTCCCTTTTCTTTTTTGCTCTTGGATTTTCCGGATGGGAAACAGGGCTTGACCTGCTCAAAGCGAATTCCATTGGGAATTTGCAGAACAGAGCAGGTCAGAGGCTCCTTTCGGCGGCGAGGATTTCTTCCGGTGAGGCGGTGCCGGTGCCTTTTTTCATAATGGTGACGGAGGCGGCCAGATTGCCCAGGCGCGCGGCAACGACGGCGTCGCCGGTGACGGCCATGGCCAGCGCGAAGGCTGCTGCGAAGCTGTCTCCTGCGCCGCAGATGTCCACCGGCCTTTCCACCCCGCGCGTTTCCGCCCAGGTTTCTTTGCCTTCTTGAATCACCAGAGCACCTCTGGGCCCGTGGGTCACGATCAGAACGCCGGCATCCAGCTTACGCCGCAGGGCCGCGTAATCGACTCTCCCGAGCAAGGCGCGGCTTGCGGCTTCAGCTTCGTCACGATTCGGCTTCAGTATGACCTTTCGGAACAGATGCACGCGCTTGCGCGAATCCGCAAGGAAAACCTTCTTCGGGTATTTTCCCGCCAGCCGAATGATGGATTCCCGCACCGCGGGCGTGACGACTCCGCCGGCGTTGGTTTCAGCCTGGTCGGCGATGATGATGGCGTCAAATGCGGGCACGGCGGACTCCAGGTTCCTGATCACCTTCTGCTCGGCTTCTTCGGGGAGCGGTCGTGTAGAAATGAAGTCGACGCGCGGCTGGTCTTCTTCACCGGTCTCAAGGTTCAGCAATTTTGTGTAAGTGAACGTTTGCCATCCGTGAACTTTCACCATCGGTTCCGTATCCACGCCGCGGCTGATGAGCGCCTGCTCCAATTCATAGCCATACCCATCGTCGCCCCGCACGCCGAGAGTCGTCACCCGGCCTGCGCCCATCGCCGCCAGGTTATTGGCCACCGTACCGCCCCCACCCGGAGTCACCTGCGTTGAAACCACTCCCAGGCGCGGGATGCCCGTCTCTCGCGACGGTTCGGAGATTCCCGGATCATAAGTGCACCAGCGGTCAAGGCAGATGTCGCCCACCACCAGGGCTTTCAGATTGCCAAACGCCGCAAGGATGTCTCCGGTATTCATTCGGCCTCCAGCAGCGCGCGCCGCAGCGCAGGCACGGTGGCGCGATGGTCGCCGCAGAAGTAAAAGCTCTCGCCCCCGTCCGCAACCGTGCGCACCAAAATCGTTTTGTGCGGCCGGAAGTAGTAGCCGGGGTCGGTCTTCGGCAGTTCATGATGAATGTCGCCCTGGATCGGCACCAGGTCGAAAACCGCAGTGGTGAAGTGTTTGATAGATCGCCCTTCCTGCCGCGCCACGTTGCGCGCCATGGAAAGAGCTTTCAGATAAACCTCCGGCCCCATGATCGCCGAGCCAAAATCGAACATGACGCCGCCTTCGAGGTTCTCCACCGTCCGGGTGAATATCAGAAAATCGCGATAACTCGTTGCACCCAGCGCGGCGCCGTCGCAGTTGGGATGCTCGTGAATGATGTCGTAGCCGATTCCAACATGCACCGTTACTGGAATCGAAAGCCGGTAAGCCGCAGCAAAAATACTGGTGTCCTTGTATGGGAAGTCGCTGGCATCAATGTGTCTGCCAACGTTCTCTCCAAGTCCGAGGGAGAGTTCGGCGGCCTCTTTAATGACGTCATTCAAATCGCCCGTTTCCCTCCAGAGGCCAAACTCACCCGTCTGGATGTAGCGGGCTACGCTCTCTGTGGTGGCCCCGATGCGCGCCAGTTCGTAATCGTGAATCGCACACGCGCCGTTCAGGGCGATGTGGTTGAAATAACCCCGTTCCATGAGATCGATGATGTAGCGGCTCATCCCCATCTTGATCACGTGGGCGCCCATCATCAGGATGCGCGCAGCGCCATTGTTCTTTGCAGTGATTACCCGGCGCGCAACCTCAGGCAGTTGCGGATGCGAATATTCCGGCGCCGGATCATCCAGACCCAGCACGTAATCGAGTTGCATGTCGTGCCTGCGCTCGCTCAGAGGCTTGATCAGAAGCTTTGATCGATCAAAGAGTTCGTATTTCGATTTCATGTTCGCGCCGTCACTCAGGGAACAAAGTCTGGAGAAGCCGCTCGCGGCAAAGATAGTTGGGAATGATGTAATCCGCTCCCACCTGGATCAAGCGGTTGCGTTTCCACTCATCGACCTTCTGGCATTCAGGTTCGTCGGTGGCCACGCCCACCGCGACGCCGCCCGCCTCCTTCACGTTCCTGATTTCAACATAGCCATCGCCGAATCCCAGGATTTCGTCGCCGCGGCACTCCATCGCGTTGATGATCCTCTGAATCAGGATCGCCTTGGAAAAACTCTTGTAGTCATCCTGCGCGCCATAGATGCCGCCATCAAAATAGCCCGCGATCTGGAGCATCTCCGCTTCTTCCACCGTGTAGGCGTGGTCCGTGCCGCTGGCGCAATAAAGTCTGAGGCCGCGCTCTTTCAGCGCCTCCAGCAGTTCACGCGCACCCGGAACAAGGTATTTCTCGGGAGGTTCTTTACCCTGGCGCAGCGCCTCGCGCCGGTGTCGTATCTTTTGCATCAGACGGTCGTGATAGATTTTTTTATATGCCAGAGGATCAAGCGGTTTGCCCCCGCGCAACTCGACCTGCCGCGCCAGTTCGATCATCTGATAGATGGTCTGCTTGCCCGTGAGGCGCGCTACGTAATCTTCAACAATCGACCGCAGCTCCGCCTCGGATTCGCCGGTCTTGAGATCAGCGAGAACCTCAACCATCATCGGCACCATTACATCCACCCACCCGGAGCGCAGCAGCGAAAGCGTGCCGTCAAAATCGAAGAGGACAACCTTAGCATGCTTCGCAGGCGTGCCGGAATGAAGGCACTCAATCATGGAGCCGGACCTCAAAGTCTGCTGTCAATGCAGGAGTACGCCTAATGAACTTCAAAACGCAAATGTTTATATTAGGCGGCAACCTTCTTACGTGTAAACAGCGGCGGCGTCAATCGCGGAAAGCATTTCTCCGCCGGATCACCGGCAGTGGCGGAGAGGCTCTTGCCGGGCCGTGAGCCGACCGCAGATATTCCCGCCACGGCTGAAGCTGCAACAACAGGCCAGCTACGTTCACACCTTCTGCCGCTGGCTTGAACTTCTCCAGTTTGGTGCAGCCCTTTTCGAGCAGCGAGCGAAACCCCTCAAAGTTACCCCTGGCGTGATGATGAAATGCCGCCGCCACTTGAATAAGGCTGTGCAGGAAAGTCTTGCGGTCTCCGGACGCCTTCAGCCATACCGCTTCCATCGCCTCATGGGCTTCAAAATACTTCTCCGCGTTGAACAGTCGTATTCCCTCGCAGAGGCCACGTTCCATAGTCATAAGGGGTCCCTGACGCAGTGTCAGTTCTGCGATATTCTAAGGCACATTCAGATCTTTTCCGGGACAATTCGTAACGCCTGCATAGGAGGGACTATGACTTCCGCGCCAAAAAACGGTGCGATCTGCAGCGGGGTTGCGGCAACGCGGAAGACACGCGGTTTCCGCCAAGGTTTGTCATTGACTAAGCGCGTATTTGTCAGTGACAGGGCCGACCCAGGGCAGGCATTCGAGGTGAAGCGCAGGGCCGCTTTATGACCCTGCGCTTTGCACTGCAGGTTCAAAGGAAAGGCTGCGACGTTGAAAGGACGACTTAAGATCCCGTACGAGCCCTTTCTAACGGACCGCAGTAAGGAAGCTCTTGAATGTGTGGGTTACGTCGGCCATAGTCAAAGAGTGCGGGCCGATGAACAGTACCCCACCTACAAGTATTAGCAGCGCCAGCCAAAGACCCAATGTGGCGTATTTGTTTAATGGTGGTTCCGGAGGATCCGGAGCACCCTTGATCAGAATCAATCCGCCTGACCTTTCTAATCGTATCCCCATTTTCCCCTCCCCGGCAGCAATGATTGCAGGCCCCGCTGCATGAGCTTTCACCTGGGGCTTTCCGCTGGCGCACGCTGATTTCACTGGCACCTCCAAGCTCGTGCGACAGCGGCAGAGTGACCACTTTATTTCCCTGAGTAGACGACAGTTCCGGGTGACAGTCCCAACGAACTTTCTGCGTGCCCTCCCGAGAACCGAAGAGTTCCGCCTCCCGCCAGAACTTCCTGCCCGCTCGGTAGAAATCAATATAGCGATCAGCAGGAAGAAACCCATTCAGGCAAGGCTTGGAATTCGCAACCGGAAAATACCTGATGTCGCCTGGATAGTTACTCGATTTTTGATCAAGTCGCGGATGATGCTGAATGAGGGCCGTCCTGACCGGGCACGAAAAGGGGACGTAGAGGAAGCTCTGAAGTCTGTGATTCTCGCGATGGAAGATTGACTTCGCAGAGAGGGAGGGACACACAGAAACTGCTGATTTGAAATTGCAGATTTGAAATGGACCGCAGATCATGGGTGGATACATTGCCGCCTGCGCTGGGGAAATGCGGGAGGGAAGGTCCCTCCCGCAAAACTTCGTCATCAGGGCTTGGCAAACTTTGTTCCGTCCCACACCCAATTCAGCGAGTTGGCGAAGACGCTGGAATTGATGTCGGACAGGTTGTACAGCAGGCTCAGTTCGTCCCCGAGTCTGGTGGTGCCGGTGACAAGGCCTGTGAGGTTAGTAAAGTGGCTCCATCCGGTTGACAGGATTGAACTGGGTTGCGGCGGGGGCGAAGCCTGGTAGAAACCCGCTGCTGCGAGCACGGGGCCGATGGGGACGTAGCTCGCATTGTTGAGCGTCACAGGTGTGCACTTTGTTGCGTCACATTTAAGGGCTTCCCAGTTGGCAGGCGTAACCGCGACGGAACCGGGGCTGATTACTCGCGCCATGGGAAGGTACGGGTCGGAACTGCCGGCGGTCCGAGCCAGCGCGACAGGGTCGGTTGAGGGATCGTTGAGCGCAGTTGCCGGGACGATGTCAAGCGTGCGCCCGAGATACGGCAGGGCGTCATCGGGCGGCTGCGCATTCGGCGCCGAAGGCGGTAGCGGATAGATGTTCGACATCAGCGGGAGCATGCATCCTTGCGCGTGCAGGTTGTTGAGCGCCGATTGGAGGGCGTTCGAGAAATCGCTGCGCACGGCGAACGTCAGCGGAATGGCAGCCTGGAATGGTCCGGCCGGGCGGTCATTCGGCAACGGGACGAGCGAGAGCGGTGCCGCACTCGAGAGCCAGCCGAGCGGCGGATTTGGTCCGGCGACGCCCAGGATGCCTGCCAGCATCTGCTCACGCATGGCTGGTTCGGAGAGCGTGTTGAGCAAATTGATATAGCCGCCGATTTCGGAGATGTTTCGCGGCGCGGGAATTCGCGAGGGAATAATGTTGCCCTCGAGCGCCAGCCGTCGAAGAATCATCACTTGCGCCTTGAAGATGTCGGGTGAACTGGCCGACTGTACCATGTTGAGCAATGCGCTGGTCAGCGCATCGCTTGGGGCCGGGGTCGGCGTGCTGCTCGGATCGTCTGCCATCGTGTTTCCTCCTTTTCAGTCCGCGCTTGGCGGTGACTCCGCCGGCGGATGCTCACATGTGCCGAGATTCTCAGTGCTTGTTCTTGACAATGAAGTTTTGCAGGGGCGATTCATGTTGCAAGTTCAAACTCGGCAAACCGGAGAATCGTCCCCGCTCTAATTGCGGCTGGCGCTATGTGTTTCCGCCACCTCCGCCGGAACCACCACTTCCTCCGCCAGAACCACCCGAGCCGCCGGAGCCTGAGCCGGAAGAGTCTGAGCCTCCGCCCCCACCCGAGCCGGACGTTCCAGACCCGCCCGAGCCGCTTGAGGCTGAGGATCCTGATCCAGATTTCGAGCCAGAAGAACTCTTGCTGGATGAACTACTCGTGTCCTTGGGGGCTTGGCCTTGTTGTGCAGCCAGTGCACTCGATCCGGCATTGGGGTTGCCGCCGTAGATGCCTCCGACGATGTTGCCGACGGTCGCCATGGCCTGCGCCTGGAGGTCCTTGGTGGTCTTCAACGCATCGGCGCGGGCGCTTTCGGCGGTTTTCTGGCTGTTCAGGATCAGCGGCGCCAGTTGTGAAGCCCCGGTGATGTCCGTGCTGAAGTCCTTCTGGCCGGCTGCCGCCTGGACCATGGCACTCAGCAGGCTGGTGTCGGGCGCGGTTGCACCACCGCTGGTGAAGTTGTTGTTGATCAGCGGCTGCATGCCGGTCAGGGCGCTCGGCCCGCTGAGACCTGCTGCGATTGACGGCTGCGTCGTCGGGAGCGTGACAGGAGCAATCTGCGGCGCAGTGTCGGCTGGTGAATCCTGCCAGTTCCAGAAGCGCGTCAGGTCGATTTTCTCTGCGGACGAGCAGTGGCCCAGCACCGCCTCACCCAGGACGCCGCGCGTGGGCAGCGCAATCGTGGACTTCGGCGGGTCAAAGGCGGTTTTGTGGAACTGCGTCAGCATCTCCTGGACCTGGCTGGATGTAATACTCATGCTCTCCGCCACCGAAGCTGGAATGATGAAGGGCATGATCATCGAATTGCCGTAAAAGCCCAATACCTGGTTCTGCACGCAGTTGAGCAGCGGAACCATCTGTGATTCATCGGTGATGCCGCCGGTTGGCACGCCGATGGTGTAGCCTTCGAGCATGATGGCGCGCTCTTCCGGCGTGAGCGACCACCACACAGCCTTTGAATAAACCATCGTGTTGCGCACAACGTGCTGGAGCATCCTCTCAATTTCGAGGAGTTGCGAGTATTTCAGCACGGGAGCGAGTTGCACCGCCGGAACCGGGTAAACCACCGGCGGCAGTTCGACGCCGCTCAGGTCGTCATTGGCGTAGGTTTCTTTGGGATCGGGACTCGCGCTGCCGCCTCCTGTCACCGCCAGGAGCGATGCTGTGAAATTGCCCAGGATGGGGCCCCCCAGTTCATTTTCAAGCTCCTGCGGCGAGAAGTGGATCGTTGAGCTGACATACTTTGTGTCGGATGTGATTTGCAGCGGAATGCCCATGATGACGGAGGTCTGGACTTCAGGGCTGATGAGGTCATAGTCCCAGGGCTGGAACCGCCGCGTCAGCTCAAACCCGATGATGTCATTCCGCGCAAGCGAGGGCGGGACCGCCAGGCTGCCTGCGAGGGGGTACGATTTTCCGCCGATCTGAAACAGACCCAGAATCGTGCCGCCGTTGCGCCGAGCGCGCAGATAGCCCAGCAAAGAATCCTTGGCGGCAAACGAATTTTTGGGGTCTGTATGCACGTCCGGCACGGGATCGATTGATCCTGCAAGCCGCGTCGGGCCGATCCGCGTTCCGCGCCGCGTGACCGCACTGACGTAAATTTCTTCAAAAGGAAGGAAGGTCCCCTCCAGCCGGAAGTTAATGACGTCCTCCGCGGCCGAGGCCGCCGATTGAACGTCCGCCGTCGGATCGGCAGCGAACTGACGAAGCAGCGTGAGCCCGTACTGGAACTGGCGCGGCAGGCTGCGTGCGAGCACGTCGGCGTGCTTCAGAATCAGTGCGTACCGTCTCAGCACATCGTCGCGTTTTTGAGGGATATTGTTTGAATCAAGCAACAGCGTCTGGTTAGGAGGCAAAAAGCGCACGACTTCGAGCGGGACCAGACAGACAAGCTGCGCTCCTTCAACGTCCGTTGTGATGTCAAACAGACGCAGCACTTCCCAGTATTGCAGGGTGAGAGCGCGGGTATGGTTGTGGTTGGTGATGGTCTTGGTAGTGACGGTTTCGGATTCAGTGGCGGAGGCCAGTCGCATACTGGTGCGGAAAGCGTCGCGCCGCGCGGCCGCCTGGCGGGCAACGGCGGAATGCGAATCCTCCGCGGCCTGCTGCACCTGGTCGCGCTGGCCGCTCATCCATTCGGAACTGATGCCGCTCGAGGATGATGAGCCGCCGCCGCCTGAGACCAGCAGAATGCTTGCTCCCCAGGAACTCGAACTGGCGTCGGTCTGGAAGCGGCTGCCGCCCTGTGCCATTTCATTAAAAGCGGAAGTGAAAGTCGCGTGCGTTGAGGCGTCGTTTGTCGCAAAGAGTGTCTGCTGCTCCTGCTCGCTCAGAAGTTCACTTTCGCGCACGGCGGAAGTGTCCACGCGTTCGAAAATCGCAACTTCTTCCTGTTCGCCCGGAGCGAGCGGCAGGGAGTACACGAGGTTGCCAAGTGCGTAACCCTTGGGGGTCCACAATTGGGCCATCCGCACGATGTAGCCCAGTCCCAACGTGCCCGCCATGGGAACAGTTTCTGAAATGCCGACTGTCGTTCCGCCGTCCACGCCGATAATCTGATCGCGGAAGCCGTCCACACTGATGGGCTGCTCGACGGGCGTGCGGTCAACATAGCTCGTTTGCGCCGTCACGCCGATGGGAAACGGAAGATGCCACTTGGTCATCAGATTGAATCTTGAACCATCGGCCTGTGGAAAGCGGAAGACTTCGGTTACGATGCTCGTGCGCGGCTCGACAAGGCGAAAGAAGACGGAGTAGGGAAACCGGTCCACCGAATAATCCGTCCGGAAAGAAAGCTGACATTGCCCCTGGTCGCCCAGGGTTACCGCGGGCAATTGTAGTGGCTGGGGTGCTGGCTGCCCTGGCTGAGCTATTCCGTCCGTCGGCAGCAAGGCCTTGAGGCTGGCGATGATGCTGACCGGCAGCGGATCCACCTGCGTATCCAGCGTGATGATGCCCACCAGCCCATTGGCTGCGATCTGATCGGCGTTGAGGGTGATCGTCGGATTCGCGTTGGCGCCGTGCACGACGATCGAGAGGCTGTTCGAACTCGGGAACGGCCTGCCGGTGGGAAGCGACAGGGTGAACGCACCCTGGTCGTCCGTCAGTGCCACCTGATGGCCTCCGCCCGGAACGCCAAACTGCGCCAGGTCGATCTGCAACTGGACCCGTGCGGCCGCTCCGCCGTCCGGCTCGCGGAGCGTGCCGATCAGGTATTCGGGCGATGGCCGTTGGGCCAGAATCTGCTTCAACAGAGTAACGTGCTTTGCTGCCTCGCTGAGCGTCAGGTAGAAATGATTGACTGCCTGAAGGCGATTTTGCTGGAAAGCTGCCGCCTGTTGTTCGGTCGGCGCCAGAATGTCGTCAGAAAGCGGGATCCGCCGCAGAGCCGTAACCGGTTGCACGGTAAGGGTTGTTGCGTCTGTTGTCAGATGAGGTCCGGCCACTGCGCCCGCGGCTGGTCCGCCTGCGGGGTCAGGAGTCGGGGGTTGCTGCGCCATAGACACACCTCCATTGTGTGAGTTGCCTGCAAGACTCGGATGTTCCCGCGCGCACAGCCGGCCGGCGGCACGCGCAACTACAGAATTACCAGGATTTCCCCCAAGTGACTGATGACGCGATCATACACCAGGTTTTGGTGTTGTCAAGAAAAAAATTTTAATGATAGTTAATGTATGCCTAATCAACAGGTTGCGCATTCGACGGCGTGCCCAATTTGAAATGCGAGCGTCGAAATCTCAATCATGCGCGCCGCGGAGGCCGTTCGAACGCCGGGGACCGGGCGAATATTCAACGGTCGGCTGATGCCGGACAGGTTGCGGGTAGAGATTCATCAAGGCGAGAAATTCCGGCGGAATATCAGAGCGCACGGGAAGCCCGAAACTCTTTGCTGTTTCAAATGTGATTGGGTGGTCATGCGTCCAGGTGCCTTCGGAGAGCAGGCGGGCGAGTTCCTCCGCCTTTTGGGGCGTGCATTTGTCGGCGAGCAGTTCCTGCACACTTTCCCGCAGTTGTGATACGGCCTTCTCTGCCTGGTCGGCCAGGATGAGGGTCTCGTCATTAACCCGTTCAACAGGCTTTCTGGCCACGGCCTTTAGAATTGAAGCGGCAGGATATTGGCCCAGTTGCGGATCGACGGGCCCGAGGACTGCGTCTCCGCTCATGACAATCTCGTCTGCGGCCAAAGCGATGAGGGTACCGCCCGACATCGCATAGTGCGGAATAAACGCGGTGACTTTCCCTTTATGTTTGTGAATTGCCCGGGCAATTTGAAGTGAAGCCAGGACAAGGCCTCCCGGCGTGTGCAGCATGATGTCCAGAGGCACGTCGGGATCAGTCAGGTGAATGGCCCGCAGCACCTCTTCGGAATCATTGATGTCGATGTAGCGAAACACAGGAAACCCCAGGATGCTCATGGTTTCCTGCCGGTGAACGAGAAGAATGACGCGAGAATTTCTGCGGCGCTCAATTCGACTGATCAGGCGCTGCCGTGACGCTTCCAGAAATCGCTGCTTGATGACAGGCTGAATAGCAGACAGTACGAAGAAAAGCCAGATAAGATCCATGCCGTTCATCAGTTCTCCCTCCAGTAACCATACGGAAGCCATGCGCCTTCGATCCCGTATTCATCACGCGAGGCACGGCGATAACCCTGTCCGCGCCTTGCAAAGAAAAAACACAACACAATCCCCGTGACAAAGCCCCCGACGTGTGCCCACCAGGCGATCCCGCCAACGGTCTGCGCGCTGGCCAGAGACAAGGTGCCGCCAAACACTTGAAGAAGGGCCCAATAACCGAGGAATAGGATGGCAGGCAGTTCGAAGAATACCGGAAAGATGAGCACGGGAAACAATACGATAATGCGTGCCAAAGGAAAAAGCAAAAAATACGCCCCCATAACGCCCGCGATGGCGCCCGAAGCCCCGACCGTCGGGATCGTCGAATCCGGAGTGACAAAGCATTGCGTGATTCCAGCGGCGAGCCCGCAAAGAGTATAAAAGATTACAAAGCGGACTGGTCCCATGCGGTCTTCCACATTGTCGCCAAATATCCAGAGCACCCACATGTTCCCGATGATGTGCAACCAACTGCCATGCAGAAACATGCTGGTGAGGAAAGGCCAGTAATCGCCGGGCGGGAATCCGGCATGGGCAGCCCATAAGGGATGCGAATAATAAGCAGGCACAAGCCCGAACGTGAAAAAGAAATGCTTTAGCGCTGGCTCAGGCAGCGACAACTCAATAAAAAATACGATGCCATTGATGAGAATGAGCGACCAGGTGGCTACAGGCGGATTTAAGCGAGGGACGGTATCTCCCACGGGAAACATTTACTACCCCAGATCGAGAAGGATTTGCTGGAAACCCGAAAAATGACAGTTGGTTTGCAACAGAAAGCAATTGAGGTTGCTTCCACTTCTTACCACGAGCATGGCCACATCAACACCAGCAATTTGAGGCAATTCGTCAGATAGTTCAATACGATCCCGCACAGCCAGGTGGGCTGCGAGACTTCTCAGCCCGCGTCTGCTGGCCCACGCAACCCGTAGAGCGCCATGGTCCGAAGCATATCCTGAGTTGCAGAGACCAGTCAATCCAAAGTACTTCGCGTAAACGAACACGCGCAGCAGAGATGCTAATTCGATTGCTGACTGCGGAAATATATTCTCGCGAAGGATCGAATTGAGCCTCCCGCCGAGGGAATTTCACGGAGGGCTCTGCTTGGCTGTCAGCACGGAAGGTAGAGAGTTACAGCCGCCTGCGAGGCTGCTGTCCATATCAATCATCAACCGGCTTGCAACGAACGAGCTTTGAGTTACAATCAAATGCCGCTGCACGGCAAGCAGGTTTGGTACTGTTTGTTTCAGGCCGGGCAGATGTTTTGAGAGCAATCAAACGCTAAGTTTGAGATGAGGAAAAAGTCATGAATTACAACGGAAAACGCTGGATTGTGTTCACGGCGGCCTGTGTTATCTTTGCCGCCTGTGCGGCCACTGCACAGGACAATTCAAAGTTGCCTTACATGAATCCCAACCTGCCCCCCGAAGTGCGTGCGGCAGACTTGGTGCACCGCATGACGCTTGAGGAGAAGGCTTCTCAACTTGTCAACCAGGCTCGCGCAATCCCGCGCCTTGGCGTGCCGGCTTACGATTGGTGGAGCGAAGCCCTCCACGGCGTCGCTGTGAACGGCACCACGGAATTCCCGGAACCCATCGGCCTTGCCGCCACATTCGACACGCCGGCCATTCATGAGATGGCCAC
>JGI24721J26819_10005439_pt1 | contig 12721 bp, 7 predicted proteins | sample YelNatPaOPGAMG01_FD_26819 | JGI IMG/M metagenome (IMG submission 26819)
CGCTTTCTGATGAAGTCCCGTTTACCGGAATGTCGGAAACCGATAAGGAACTATTATCCAGAATGGAATCGCTGATCGAGAACAAACTGGATGCATCGGATTTTAACATCAATGACCTTGCCCGGGAATTGGGCATGGGCAGGAGCAAATTGTATGCCCTCGTGAAAGAAATAACCGGCATGACGCCCAATTCCTTCATTCTGAATTACAAAATGCGAAAGGCAGTATACTGGTTGCGCAATGAACCACGACTTTCCGTTTCGGAAATTGCATATCGGCTGGGTTTCAGCAATCCGAAGTATTTCCCTGATTGTTTCAAGGATCATTATGGAGTGACCCCTTCTGCTATCAGAAAAGGGGTTTAAGACAACTTGGCCTTATACCATAAGTATTTTGAAATGTGTTTCAGATGCAAATATTGCAAAGGTTACCTGCGCCGGTAAAACTGGTTCAACCTGCGAAATTGGAAGGGGCATTATCGATATACCCAAATTTCTCAAAGAAGTCGTACGGTTAAAGTATTCCGGAGTGTTGGCCCTGGAATTTGAAAAAGACGCCGATGATCCTCTTCCCGGGATGGCCGAGTCAATTGGGTATGTAAAAGGTTTTCTGGCCGGTTTAGTATAAAAATAAGTTGAAAATAGCTGAAGAGCAAATAACTGTTTTCTTCTTTGAATCATGTTTTCTTAACTAACCATACTGCTTGATAAGCATAACCTGTTCGCCGAATCTTTTATGCTATAAGGTTTGGATTCATGGTGCATCAGGTTGCATTCTGCTTTAAATACTGCATTTCAGACAGCAGGATGCAGCTCACTTTAATACGGAATTACCAGCTCATTTTGGTACGTAACAATCCATCCGAGATCTTTGTTTGGTAATTTGCTTTGATCCGGGTCAGTCAGGAAGTATTATTTCAACGGAGATATGAATTGTCTCCAAATCCATTATTTTTGCTCATCATGGGATCGGAGATTCAGAATAAACTTCTTATCAGAAAATTTATTGAAGGGGATGTTCACTCTTTCGATCAGTTATATTATGCCTACGACAGAAAGGTTTATTCTTTTGCCCTGGGTTTTCTGAAAAACAAATCGGAGGCAGAAGAAGTTACACAGGAAGTTTTTATGAATCTTTGGAGATTCAGAGGTCAGATAGATGAAAATCAGGATTTTAACAGCTACCTTTTTAAAATTGCCTACAATGCCGTTTGTAAAGTTTTTAGGAAAAAAGCTTCTCAACGAAGGCAGGCAGAGCACATCGTGAAAAATTATATTCTCGAAGATACTTCAACAGATCTGGAGATTGAATACCGGAACCTAATGGACATTTTAGACAAATTGGTTGAAGAACTGCCTCCTCAGCAGAAGGCTGTCTTTTTAATGAAAACAAAGGATAATCTTGAAAATGAACAAATTGCCAATGCTTTGGGTATAACTCTTAAGACGGTTGAAAATCATTTTTCGAACGCAAAGAATTATATAAAAAAATTTTTGACCAATCAAAGGCTCATCTCGATTTTATTTTTCTGGCTTTTTGTAAAATAAAAGTCCCGGCAACACTTTGTTATTTATCTATAAATCAGTTAAATATAAAAATCAGCAAAAATATTTTCTCTCCGGCTGGGATTTCTGGTGTGATGCTGGATATTATATATGGAATCCTCTAATTGGCACAAGTTTATGGGCGAATTTGGTAAGTTAGTCAGTATTAGTTAGTTGGGTATTTTAAAGCTAAAAGGAGTCATCCTTTTAGCTTTTTTTATGGAGAATGNAATGATAGAAGGAAAGAATACACAGGCAAATGAGCTGAAGCAAATTATCCGGGCAAAGAATAGCCAGGAATTGCTGGAGGCCAAATTTGAAAGCTCAAAAGGAATGCAGGATTTATATCGTGAGGCCTACCAGTTATGGAATGAGCTTCCGGAAGGTACCGAGGTTTTTGATTATGATCGTGAAAGGATTCTNGACAGGGTTCATCATCAGATTAAACTTGAAGAAAAGGTATTTATAAGAAAAANCACTGACTCAGAAAGGTTTCTGCAGATTTTTTCGAGGGTTGCTGCAGTATTGATCATTCCTTTGCTTCTGGTGTCCATACTTATGTATGATTCAATTTCCAAAAACACGGCAACACCAGGTTATTCCGAGATATATGTTCCGGCGGGTACACGTACCAGTTTTGTTTTGCCAGATGGTACCAAGGGCTGGTTAAACAGCGGTTCGTGCCTTCGTTTCCCTAACAGATTTGCAGGTAAAACGAGAACAGTAGAGTTGTCAGGAGAAGGTTTTTTNAAGGTAGAAAAAGGAAACTCAAGGCCATTCATTGTTAAAACGAACGACATCAACATTAAGGTNCACGGTACATCTTTTAATGTATTTGCGTATCCTGACGGGATTATTACAGAGGTAGTTCTCGAAGAAGGAAAGGTAGAGGTACTCAGAGAAGAGGGAAAGAAAACCAATAGTCTTTGTGTACTGAAACCAAATGAAGGATTTATTCTGGATAAGAAAACCGGATCGAAACGCTTAGTGCAGGTTGATGCTTCAGGTATCACGGCATGGAAGGAAGGGAAAATGGTGTTTCGTTATGAAACATTTAAGAATGTGATTGAAAAATTAAATCGCTGGTACAATGCCGATCTTGTCATAAAGGATGCCATTCTTGAATCCTACGTTTATTATGGTACTTTTCAGGATGAGACACTTGACGAGGTGCTGAAGCTGATTAAGATGACCGCTCCCATTTCCTATAGGGATTATGGGCGGATACAGAATCCGGACGGGACATTCGGAAAAAGGAAAGTTGAACTGTACTACCGAAAACCATAAATTAACCNGATTACTAANCAAAAAACTATGCCTATGACATAAAAGAGAAAACCAAAAAAAAGGAAAGCGCGGCCACGCTTTCCTTTGATCCAGTCAGCTTACCTACAGCAAAAATTACATTAGGTTTTAACCAACTAAATCACACAAATTTATGAAAAAAATTCTTTTTCATACAGGGGGTAATTTATCAAATATGTTCTCCCGGAAAATCCTTATCTATATGAGAAATGCACTCTTTTTGCTGTTCATTACAGCATTCAATGTCTTTGCAAATGATTCCTATTCCCAGAATACGAAAGTGAANCTGGATATGAAAGATGTGCCGGTTGCAAAGGTGCTTTCAGCCATTGAGGAACAGAGTGAATTTTATTTTCTGTTCAATGCCCGGCTTATCGATGTAAACCGGAATGTTTCAGTAAAGGCCGAAAATGCGAAAATATCGGATATTCTCAGTACGGTTTTCAAGAATGATAATGTGGATTATATTGTTTATGGTCGACAGATCATTCTTTCTCCTAAAAATCTGGATGCCGGGGAAACCCTCTTTCAGCAACAGATTATTACAGGCACTGTCACTGATGCCGCATCAGGGGAACCTTTGCCGGGGGTCAATATTGTGGTGAAGGGAACTACACAGGGTGTTATTTCTGATCTGAACGGCAAGTACAGTATTACTGTTAGTTCATCCAATGTTGTTCTTGTTTTTTCATTTATTGGATACGTTACCCAGGAAGTGCCGGTGGCAGGGAAGAATAATGTGGATGTAGCTCTTGTTCAGGAAATAAAGGAACTTGATGAGGTAGTTGTTGTTGGATATGGTACGCAGAAACGATCGGATATCACCGGTTCGGTTGCATCTGTGTCCAAGGAGAGATTATCCAGCATACCAGTGACAAATTTTATGCATGCTATTCAGGGATCCACTGCAGGTCTTCTGGTAACTCAGACTTCTTCCGTTCCCGGAAGTTCCGGTGTGATGCAAGTTCGCGGGGTAAATTCCATCAATGCCAATACAAGTCCCTTTATTGTTCTCGATGGCATACCATTTTTTGGATCGACAAATGATATCAATACAAATGATATCGAATCGATTGAAATTTTGAAGGATGCTTCGGCAGTTGCCATCTATGGGACACGTGGTGCAAACGGAGTGATTCTGATAACGACCAAAAGAGGGCCCAAATCCCAGGGGAAACCTATGATTAATTATCACACAAACATTGGAATGGAGCAAATGTCACATGTTCTTAAGCCTATGTCTCCTGCGGCTTATGTTAAGAAATATGCTGATTATATGGAGCAAAATGGGATGACCCAGACTATGGTTCTTCCCAATTCCTCAGAAGTGGATAATTATAATGCAGGTATAACAACCGACTGGCTGAATGAAATTACCCAGTCCGGGAGGTTTCAGGAGCACAATATCAGTATTTCAGGCGGCACTGAGCATATTCAATATTATGTATCAGGAAGCCATCTTGACCAGGACGGTGTCGTGAAGGGATATCAGTACAAGAGGACAAGCTTCCGGTCCAATCTGGATGCAAAGATTACTGATTTTCTGAAAATTGGAGCTTCCGGGTTTGTAACCAACAATAACTATGACGGTGGTAGAGTTAACTTCCTGAATGGAAATGCCATGAGTCCGTATTCAGTTCCACGCGATTCACTTGGCAATTACATCATATATCCAATGTATCCTGAACTGATGTTTGTTAATCCACTCATTGGTCTGACAGTTCAAAGAAAGGACCGTGGACTAAATCTGACTGGTAATGGTTATGCCGAAATAACTCCAGGCTTTCTGAAAGGCTTTAAATATCGTCTGAATGCTTCCTATATTTACAATATAACACGGTTTGCCCAATATACAGGACGAGCTTACAACGATCAAAGCGGAACGGCAACTCTGGAAGACTCTCAAACAGATACCTGGGTTATTGAAAACATTGTTTCCTATACAAAAGATTTTGGAAAACATCATTTTGATTTTACCGGATTATACAGTGCCCAGAAAGTAGAATATTTCAGAGGGTGGTCAAGGGCCACAACCTTTATTAATGATGCACTTGCTTACTATGATTTAGCTGCCGGCACCTCGCAATCTAATGATTCACAAGGCAATATATACACCCTGGCGTCTCAGATGGGACGGATCAACTATTCATATGATAGCAGGTACTTGTTGACAATCACGGCCCGAAGAGACGGTTATTCAGCATTTGGTGCCAATACCAGCAAGTACGGACTGTTTCCTTCAGTTGCTGTTGGCTGGAATATTGCCAATGAAAGTTTCATGAAGAATATTGCAGCAATCAATCAATTAAAACTGAGGGTTTCATACGGGGAAACGGGAAACCAGGCTATTGGCGTCAATCAGACTGTAACAACTGCCAGTACGGTAAAATACCCTTTTGGTAGAACTGCTCTCACAGGAGTTTTGTTTAGCACGATGGGTAATGCGAACCTCAACTGGGAAACCACGACAGGTGTTAATGTGGGCATTGATTTTGGTCTGTTTGGAAACCGTGTGAGCGGTACAGCAGAGGTATATAAGACCCAGACAAGTGATATCCTGCTGAGAAGAAATCTACCGGGGATTACCGGCTATAATAATGTATGGGCCAATCTTGGTAGGATGCAAAATGTTGGATTGGATTTTACTCTCAAAACAGTGAATGTGCAAACCGATAATATTAGATGGGTAACTGATTTGAATTTTTCTACCTATAAGAATGAAATTCTTGAATTATATGGCGATGGGAAAGATGATATCGGTAATAATTGGTTTATTGGACATCCCCTGCGGATCATCTATGATTATGAGAAAGTGGGTATCTGGCAGGAAGGAGAAGATGTTTCGCAAACAGATCCTGTAGCAAAACCAGGCGATTTGAAATTCAAGGATCAGAACGGGGATCATAAGATTACTGCTGATGACCGGGTTATTGTAGGTCAGAGAGATCCGAAATGGATTGGAGGTATGACCAACACCTTCACTTATAAAAACTTTAATATTAGTATTTTCCTGCAAACATCTCAGGGAGGGCTTAAATCCAACCGCGACCTTACTTATGCTGATGAAGCCTGGAGAAGAAATCTACCGGCTGATTTCAAATACTGGACACCTGAGAACAAGAGTAATTACTGGCCTTCACTGGCAGCATACAAGAACTACCGAGGTTTCCAGTTTGCAGAAGATTACAGCTATGTGCGCATAAAGGATATAACGCTGAGCTATACTATTCCGAAATCATTCATTAGCCGTTATAAACTGGAAGGGCTTACAGTTTATATCTCTGGAAGAAATCTTTACACATTCACAAAATGGTTTGGCTGGGATCCTGAAATGACTTATTACAGTAGAGGATGGTCTGATTCTTCAGGTAGCTGGGAAAACAATTATCCGCCTGTTCGGACTATTTCTTTTGGTTTAAATCTTGGTCTTTAATTTGTTAAATCTGAAATGCCATGAAAAAATATATTCGGATGATAGTCGGTGCATTACTAGTACTGACTTTTATTGTTGGCTGCGATGATAGCTTTCTTGATGAAAAAGTACTGGATGCTTATGCTCCTGCAACATTGAAGGATAAGCTGGGATTTGAGGCGGCGGCCATTGGACTCTATAACCACTTTAGTACATTTCTGACAACTACTGACGATCAGACTATTCTCGGAATGTTTCAGCTTGGAACAGATATCGTCTGGAATCCTATGGGACGATCCAATGGTCTGGCCCGTCCATATCATGATTATGCAACGCTTACCTCTACTGATGGTGCTTCGATTCGGTTATGGAGGTATTTATACAGGTTAATCAGTAACGCAAATATTCTGATTAAGAATGCAGAAAGCGGAAGCATTGCAGGAATGACCCAGCAGGAAATCGATGCTTATAACGGGGAAGCGCGTTTCTTCAGAGCGTATGCTTACAACATGCTGGCGACCTTATATGGAGGAGTTCCCCTGGTCACTGAACCTGTAACACAAGCCAAGACTGACTTTGTGAGGGCATCGTTAAGTGATGTAAACAATTTGATAATCCATGACCTGACTTTTGCCGTTGATCATCTTCCTGACATCGATCAGGCTAAAGAAGCAAGAGTGAACAAATCAGCAGCCCGTCAGCTCCTTGCTGAAGTATATCTGCGAACAAATCAACCTTCCAAAGCCGAAACATTGTGCACAGAAATCATTGAAAGCGGTAATTTCAGTCTGATTAAACAACGGTATGGAGATGTAAGTAACCCTGGAGATCCTTTTTCCGATATGTTTCGTGTTGGGAAGCAGCGCAGAACGCAAGGGAACAAGGAGGTTATCTGGATTCTTGAGCAGGAAAATCCAACGGACGTTCCGAACGGCAGTACAGGATATCCTCAGCAACGCAGAATCTGGGGTGCCGGTTATCATGATGAGCCTGGCATGCAACCCTGCGATTCATTGGGAGGAAGAGGATTGACAAGAATGCGGCTTAATAATTGGGTGCTTTATGGGTTATACCCTCCGGGTGATATGCGTAATTCAAGGTTCAGTATTCACCGTCAGCATTATTTCAATAATACGCAATCAAAGTTTGATAATATTCGGGGCAAAGCGGTTCCCTATGGAAAAGATACCCTGTTTGTCCTTGCCAACAATGACACCATAAAGATTTTTGCCCTTGATACAGTATATAAATTGGCACCCTATACCTTAAAGTGGGGACACTTTGACCCAAGAGATGTATTTGGCTATGGTATGTGGAAAGACTTTGTTCTTATGAGGCTGGGAGAAACCTATCTTCTCAGGGCTGAGGCTCGTTTTTATCAAAGCAACTTTTCAGGGGCTGCAGATGATATCAACGAACTCAGAATCAGAGCCAATGCACCACTCGTGAGTGCCTCCGATATTACCCTTGACTTTATACTGGATGAAAGAGCCAGAGAATTGCTTGCCGAAGAAAACCGACGCATGACACTGGTTCGAACCGGAACACTCGTGGAACGTGCCCGAAGACTCAATGGTACAACTCCTCTGGCTAACGGAAATATTGAAACAACTAACGGACTTCAGGATTTCCACACACTTCTTCCTATTCCACAAACTGAAATTGACCTGAACAAAGATGCCGTGCTGGAACAAAATCCTGGATACTAATTTTTGGCGAAAAATAAACAGAAGTCGGGGGGACTGAAATATTTTTGTCCCCCCGTTGTCATTGGATACTAATTTTTCGTGATGAAGCTGAGGTCTTTTCGGTTTCGTACAATTTTTATATTTTCCATACCCGTTTATATGCATTCTGCTTTTATCAAAATTCCATGTTTTTTTTTGCTGTATGCAGTGTTGCATTCAGCGCTGAATGCTCAGCCTTCTTCTTATTCAATGAATACTGATTTCAAAACCGGTTACCAGACATTGAGAAATGGTTTTGCAAAGCCTCCTGGTGAATCAAAACTTCGCTGCTATTGGTGGTGGTTAAACGGTATGGCTACTCCTGAATCAATTACACGGGACCTGGAGGAAATGAAGGCAAAAGGCTATGGCGGAGCTGCCATAGTGGATGCCGGTAGTTCCAATTATGAAGTGGCGTTAAAGACGAAAGCTGGTCCGGTTTTTTTAAGCAAGGAATGGATAGATATGTATCAGTATGCAGTTAGAGAAGCAGACAGACTGGGAATCGAACTGAGCGTCAATTTGGGAAGCGGCTGGAATCCGGGCGGGCCTGACATTTCTCCTGAACATGCCTTAAAGAAAATAGTCTGGTCAGAAACCAATGTCACAGGTGGTAAGAAAGTACGTATTTTTCTGGAACAACCTGAAACCAATCTTCTGTACAAAGATATTCTGGTTCAGGCAGTTCCCGGAAGGCCAAACCTTCCTTTGGGCGAAGATGCCATTAAAAACTGGAACATAAAAACCCTTAACCGGCCAATAGGTTGGAAAGGAATGTATCCTCTCTATAAGCTCAGAGAGGATTATAGTGATGCGGGCAAGGATTTTGCCATACGAAGGAACGAAATTATTGATTTAACCAAGTGTCTGAAAGGAGATACTCTTGAATGGATGGCTCCTCCGGGAGAATGGACCATACTGAGGTACGGATATACTTGTACCGGGGTCAGAACTTCAACTACCAGCGACGGGTGGAGCGGACTCTCGCTTGACCATCTTAGTGCTGAAGCTTTTCAGGTATTTTCCCGTCATGTAATTCTTCCGCTGATTCACTCGGCACAATCAGCCGGAAATAGCGTGCACTTCTTGCAAACTGACAGCTGGGAAATGGGGGTGGCAAACTGGACCGATGATTTTCCGTCAGAATTCAGAAAGGATCATGGATATACGATTGAGAACTACATGCCTGTACTGACCGGAAGAATTGTTGAATCAAGACATGTGTCAAACCGCTTTTTGCATGATTTCAGACAGACTGTGGGCAATTGTATCAAGAGAAATCATTATCAGCTATTGTCTAGTATAGCCCATCAGCATGGTATGGGAATTTGCCCTGAATCAGGAGGGCCTCATTCGGCTCCCGTTGATGCTCTTGAAGTAATGTCAGTCAGTGATTTTCCCCAGGGCGAATTCTGGGCAAAATCAAATACACACAGAATAAAGGATGACGAGAGATTCTCCGTAAAGCAAAGTGCCTGTGTTGCTCATACATGGGGTAAACGATTTGTTGCAGCTGAAGGGCCAACAAGCATAGGCCCTCACTGGGAGAGGGGCCCAAAAGATCTGAAAAACGATATCGACCGTGTTTTCTGTTCGGGTGTAAACAGAATTGTATGGCATACTTTCACTTCCTCTCCTGCTGAATTTGGCCTGCCGGGCAATGAATATTTTGCAGGAACGCATCTCAATCCAAATGTAACTTGGTGGGAAATGGCCGGCAGTTTTATTGATTATCTGAACCGCTGCAGCTATATGCTGCAACAGGGTCTGTTTGTTGCCGATGTATTGTATTTTTATGGTGATGACGTTCCGAATTTTGTCTTTCTGAAGGAAGAAGTGAAAGATCTTCCTTCAGGCTACGATTGGGACAAATGTTCAAAAAGCGTTATCCTTAATCGTATCAGCATCTCAGATGGAAAAATTGTCCTTCCCGATGGGATGACATACCGTATGATGGTGCTTCCTGACGAAAAGTCAATAGATATTGAAGTACTAAAGAAAATACGGAATCTTGTGAACGACGGAATGACCCTGATAGGCCCTCCTCCGCAAGAACCTTCCGGGTTATCGGGATATCCAAAGTCTGATAAAGAATTGAAAAAAATAGTTAATAAATTATGGGGGAAAATAGACGGCATTATTGTTACGGAAAACCGGTTTGGTAAGGGACGAGTAATCTGGGGAAAGTCTCTTGCCAAAGTTATGGCCGAAATGAAAGTGTCGCCGGATTTTCGCTTTGCCAGCTCCTCAGGAGAGACTTCCCTTGATTTTATTCACAGGAGTACTCAAAATCAAGAAATTTATTTTGTTGTGAACCGTTTTGAATATAAGGGTGTTAATGACTTTAGCTATCGTTACAATCCTGAATTGCCTGATCGATTTGAACAAGCTGAATGTTATTTCAGGGTTACAGGTAAAGTACCTGAAATATGGGATCCTGTTAGTGGAGAGATTAATGAAGTCTTAATTTACCGGGAGGAAGGTGATTATACTATTATTCCCCTTTATTTTAATCCGGGAGAATCGAAGTTTGTTGTTTTCAGAAACGGGAGAAAAGCTAAACACATTACAGAAATAAAAAAAGATGACATGAGTATTTTCCCAGGATCTACCTTTGCCCCTACTGAATTCCCGTACCTTACAATCGAACGGCATGACAGTCTTTGTGAAGCAACCGTTTTTGAACCAGGAGAATATAGACTTATCTGGTCAGATGGTTCGGAAAATCGTATTTCAGTAAGTAAACCACCGCTGGTTATGACCGTTTCAGGCCCATGGCAGGTTTATTTTGATCCCGGCCGGCGAGGCCCCGGATTTTTTCTGATCGATACATTAAAATCCTGGACCAGGTTTTCAGACGAAGGCATACGTTACTATTCCGGTAAAGCAACATATTCCTGTCAGTTTAAATTTCCTGATGTATTGCAGAAAAGTCATGAATTTATACTTGATCTTGGGAATGTTCAGGAAATGGCATCTGTTACCTTTAACGGAAGTCAGTCCTCTGTTTGCTGGGCGCCACCGTTCAGGATAGATATTACGGATCGTTTAAAAGCGGGCATCAATGATCTGAGTATCGATGTTATCAATTTATGGCCCAATAGGCTTATAGGGGATGGCAGATTGCCGGAAGAAAAAAGGTTTACAAAGACGAACATTCAGAAATTTTATCAACCCGGTTCAGAAAGATTTTTAAGGGTATCTGGCCTGCTGGGTCCTGTAAGGATTATTGCTGCACAAAAATTTTGGTTACCATAAAGTATTTTTATGCAACGACGAACATTTATAAATATTCTTCCAGTTACTGCAGCTATAGGTTCATTGGTCGCGGCTGAAGGATTTAATAGAGAAAACAAAATTACAAACCTGACTGACTGCCGGGANTATTGGGTAAGGTTAATGAAGAAGATTGCGGATCCGGTATTGATTAATCTTAGCAGAGAGCAGTTAAGGGCAAATATGCCGGTAGAATGCACGCCGGGAGAAGAATCTTCCCGGAAGGAGGTTACCCATTTGGAGGCCTTTGGCCGTCTTGTTGCAGGGATTTCCCCATGGCTTGAACTGGGTTGCGATAATACGGACGAAGGCAAGGCCAGAGGAGATTATATTGAACTTACCAGAACCTGCCTTTCAGTGGCAACGAATCCTCATTCTCCGGACTTTATGAATTTCAGCAACGGAGCGCAACCTCTGGTTGATGCGGCATTTCTTGCTCATGGGCTATTGCGGGGCTATACTCAGCTTTGGGATCCGCTGGATATTACAACAAAAAATAATATTGTAAATGCTTTGAGGTCAACCCGTATTATAAAGCCTTATTACAACAACTGGCTTCTGTTCAGTGCCATGATCGAATCTTTTTTTCTTAAGGCAGGATATGAATGGGATCCGGTGAGGATTGACTATGCGATAAAGAAGCATTTGGAATGGTATAAAGGAGACGGGGTATATGGTGATGGTCCGGAATTCCATTGGGATTATTACAACAGCTTTGTCATCCAACCAATGTTGCTTGATATATTACGGGTGCTCGTTGAATCTGGGAAAGAAACATCGGATACATATGTGCAGGCATTAAAACGGGCAAAACGGTATGCGGTAATTCTGGAGCGCCTTATTTCTCCGGAAGGAACTTTTCCTCCCATTGGCCGGTCATTGGCTTATCGTTTCGGGGTATTTCAGCTTTTGGGGCAAATGGCTCTTTATAACGAACTACCCGAGGATATTTCTCCGGCTCAGGTGCGTTCCGCCATGTCTTCAGTTATTTCAAAGATGGCTGAAGCACCGGGTACATTCGATGATAAGGGATGGCTTACTATCGGATTTTACGGGCACCAACCTTCAATCGGAGAATCTTATATTTCAACGGGTAGCTTATACTTATGTGCAACAGGTTTGCTTCCGCTCGGTTTACCTCCCGGCCATAGATTCTGGACCATGCCTCCAGCCGACTGGACACAAAAAAAGATTTGGCGCGGGGATAATTTCCTCCATGATCATGCAATATGACTCTGATAACCCACTTGAACCCGGTAAAATTGTTTGATGAAATTATTCAGTTATTAATATTTACTGATTTCGTATAATATGTTGAAATCTTCATTTATTATTCCTGCGTATCATGTACCTTAGGCTTTTTGCCAACTTCTATAGTATTTCAATATGCATGGCTGCTAGCATTCTGGAGTTACATTGATTAAAAAAATGCAATTATATTCTTCAATAATTTGTCT
>JGI24721J26819_10005441_pt1 | contig 12718 bp, 10 predicted proteins | sample YelNatPaOPGAMG01_FD_26819 | JGI IMG/M metagenome (IMG submission 26819)
AAAACCAGGAGTAAGAGCAGTATTAAAAACCTATGGACTTGGACTTCTTGATAGCCTTGCTGATAGTGAAATATTTGATATAAAAAATCAGCAATTAGCGGGGTCAGAAAAGATAGCAGAGAAAGTAGCTGAGATGATTTCTTTTCTTGGTCTTTATGGTGGTATGGAAAAAGTATATGCTGGTGCTGCTCAAAAAATAATACCAGAAGTTTTATTAAAACTCAGACCAACATTAAATCCTGAAACTGTTTCATTTCTTACTTCACAGATGATAAAAAGTGGCACAGTAGCAAGGGGGTTAATTGATTTAGGTGCGTGGATGACTACCGACTTAATGAATGCTAATAATTTCAAGTTGACAGAGGAAGAAAAACAACAAGGAAAGAATGTTTTTGATAAATTATTAGAAAATTCTGCCCTCAGTATTGCAACTTGGGGATTATTTAAGGCTGGTGAGTTTGTTATTATGAAGGGACTCATTAATCCTATTGTTAAGCCAAGCCTTGATTTGTTTGACAAAACATTTAAAAAAATAACCAATGATGTAAAAGATACAATTTATTTTAGAAGGGTTAATAAAATTTTTGATGAGGCATCGAAAGTTGCTAAAGAAATTGAAACACCAGAAATTAAAACGGAAATCAAGCCAGAAGTTAAAACAGAAGTTAAGCCAGAAGCTAAACCAGAAGTTAAACAAGAAATTAGCACCATACAAAAACCAGAAATTCCAGAAAAAACTATAACAGGTGCCAAAACTCTTACAACATCATTAGGACGTAAAATAGTTATCTCCCCAAAAAATCAGGAGTTATTTAATAATATAATAGATGAAATTCGTTCAAATAAAAAGATTAAATCAAAGCACGATTTCTTATTACACCTTGATTTTGATGATATTCACAATTCTATTATAAGTAATTTTGCAACGCCAGAATTCAATGAATTAGATACACAATGGGGGGAGAGATATATGAAATTACACGATTTAGCGATAGAACAAGAAGTGAATAAGGTTATATCTGATTATCCCGTTATTAAAAAAGTATTAGATAAAACACCAATATATGAGCAACAACTTGAAAATACNATTGATTATNAAGAAGAAAATAAACTTGTATCTGATTGGTGGAATTCTTTTAGCCCTGAAGAACGCAAGCAATTAGATGATTTTATGCGTAAATACAATGTGGAAATATATAATTTAAGACATTTAAAGGAGGACAGTTTAAAGGCATATNTGAGTAATTCCAGTGATTTNTATAAGAGATTTGATGAATTATTACATAATGATAAACTTCTTGGTGATATATCAACAAAAAAGTTTGATGAAGAACAAGATATTTTATCTACTTTTTATGATTATGCCAAAGGAACGAAAGGGGTTGCCAAAGAAACTAAACCAAATAGTAAATCAGAAAAAATACTAGAAATTCAATCAGAAGTTAAACCAGAAGTTAAACCAAATTTGGGCAAGGCTTCTGTACTTGAAAAAGAAATTAAAACAATTGAAAGTGATTTATCTGTTGCTGATAAAGTTAATTTTGAAAAATTCTTTGATGAAGTAAAAAATAAAGGAATAATAGCTGGAAACACCCTAAGGAAAAAACTTGGTGGTGAGGTTTTCACAACTGATATAAATAAAACAATAAATGAAATTGCTGAGCAGTTTAAGTATGAATTAGGAGAAAAAGAAAAAATTTCCAGTTTAATTCAGGAGGGTGGTTTGGAAGAAGAAGGAGTTTCCAAACTTTCAGGTTTTCATATTATTGAAAGAGCCCCAGCAAAAGAAGTAAAAGTAGATTATGCTAAGCAATTAGAAAAAGCACTCTTACAATATAATCCTCAATATTCTAAAAAAGAAATCAATGAATTAGTAATAAAAAGATACGGTAAATCATTAAAAGAAATTGCTGAGGCAATAAAAGCAGGAAAAACTCTTGCTGAACTTAATGTTGTTCCAGAATTTTCTGAGGCGGAGATTAATCGTCTTAGAGAAGTGTTTGATAGATTTGCTCAATCTAAGGGAACTTTGAATGATTTTATCTCTGCTATTTATGGTAAAGACATTAGCAAACTTTCAAAAGGAGATAGATTAACTGCCTATAAAAAAGCAATTGAGTTTTCTAATCTTTATCAATTCAAAGATTATAAAGAGATGTACGAATCTTTGTTAAAGTCTAATCCTGAGTTAGCCGATACTGTTGGTTATGAATTTAAAAAAGGAAAACCGCAAAAAACTAAAACAACTATTAGGGATACTATTGATTCTGCCAAAGAAAAAATAGAAGATGTTAAAGATAAAAATATTCTTTCTTATGTGAGAGAAAACATAAAAGCCAATCCAGATTATACTTATGCTGATTTTATAAAAGATGTTTCAGCGAAAGAATATGGCAAAATTTTATCAGAAGCGGATATTGAAAGAATGGAAGATAATGGAACTTGGAGGACTTTTATTACTGAGTTAGATAAAAAACTAAAAGAAAAATATAAAAAGACATCAGCTGAGTTATTTACTTCCTTCATTCAGGAAGCAATAGAGGCATCAGAAAAAATGCCCGAGAACGAGATGCTTAATACTGCCATTAGAATTTCTACAACTGCGGATATTGAAAAGAGTGCTACTCCTATTATTGACCAAGTAATTAGAGAGCAATCAGTAGAGGCGAATGCTGAAATAGCAAAAGAGATGCAAAAAGGTGCTCTTGTTTTAGATTTGGATAAAGAATCAGTAATGACTGCTAATGAATATATTGATAAAATGTTTCAACAGCAAGAGGAAGCTAAAAAATCTATTAAAGAAAAAGTAATAGAAGGATTAAAGGATGTAAATAAAATGGTTAGAAAACTTAGTGGGGAGTTTGAAGTAGATGATGTTTTAAATAAATATTTCCCGAAATTTATCAATGATGAAATAACTTTTAGAGCTAAGATTCTTAAAATTCAAGGCGATGCCTTTTTGGCAATTAGAAATGTTATTCAACCATTAGGTAAATTAGAAAAAGAATTATTTAATAGAATTGTTGCTCTTAATGATTTATGGGTGACATCAATGCAAGGAAAAGAAACTCCTCTATCTGGTAAAGCAACTATTCAAGAAATAGAGGAGACATTGAAATCTTTGTATCAATTAGCAAGAACCAGATATCCAAAAGTTATTACTGCCGTAAGAAAACATTTTGAATTAATGAGAGCAGTTAGGATGGAAATGGAAAACTTTTATGGAAGAACAATTGATTTTAGTTCTGGAATAGATGAAAATATTGCCAAAGAAATGACAAATAAATTACGAGTTTGGTCTACAATTCCTAATGTAGAATTGGGAGATACATATTTCCATCACAAAGTTTTAGATTATGTCAATTATAAATATAGTAATTCCTCTTGGATTCCAAAAGAAATTAAAAAAGAATTTAATCAATATACAATGAAAAGAGGTGGAAGTGTCAGGGATATAAGCACTGATTATGAAAATGTAGTGAAAGAATATCTTATTAAAACGAAACACATTTTTGAAATTGATAAATTTTATGAAGATTCAGTTAAAAAATATAATCTTTTAAATCTTGTTAATAATTTAGATACAGTTAATGAAAAATTCTTTAAACCAACCGAATGGAGACACGGAGAAATTGTTCCTGATGATATGATTCCAGAATCAATTAAACAAGAATATCCAGATGTTAAATGGAGAGCCTATGGTTATGAAAGAGGAAGAACCATTTTTCCTGTCAAATCTGTTAATGAAGAAATGTTAGCAGAAGCAATTGAAGATGGATTGACAGTTGAAGAATTGATGGAATTAAGAGGTCCAAGAGGTGGATTACCAATAAGAGATATGTTAGCATTGGGTAGAAGAAAAGCCACTATTATTCTGCCAGAACAAATTTATTGGAGACTTTCTAAATATAGAGATGCTAATAGTAAAGAACTAGGACAACTGTTAAGTTTAGTAATAAAATATACAAGATTATTTAAACCTTTTNTAACGAAATGGTATGGTGGTATTGCTTGGAGAATTGCTAATAGTGTTGGTGATTATTCCAATTTAGCGTTTTATCATCCAGAGTCATTACTCAAAGTTCCACAAGCAATAAAAACTGCCTATGAACTTAGTAAAAAATCTCCAGAAGAATATTCTGAACTAACAAAAAAATTAGTTAATGACTTAAAAGAAAATGGTGTACTTTCTTCAAGTTTTATTACTGGAGAAATGAATGTTCCTACAAGGTTGCTTGTAAAATCAAAACTTAATCCATTATCTTGGTTGAGTGTTACATTTGATAAGTTTTCATCAGGAGCAGAGGTGGCTCCAAAAATTGCTTCTATTTTAGATAATTTAGAAAGAATAGAAAAAGGAAAGCCTCTAATCTTAAGAGGTGCTGACCCTTATATTCTACAAATGGCAAAAATGGGGTATGCTAAAGAAGCAACTTATGCTTTTGGTAGAGCGGTTACTGTTGACTATGCTGCTATGCCAGATTCATTTAAAATTGTATTTTCTGAATTTCTTGCTCCATTCGCTTATTGGTTTGCCAGAACTAGTGCTGCTACAATAAGAACTGTTTATCGTCATCCTCTTTATTCTGCTGTTGCTTATCTTGCTCCAATTGCTGGTATTTATATTTGGAATAATTTACCACAAAATAAAAAGATTTGGGATTCATTACCAGAAGAATCAAAAGTTGGATTGCCAATAATTCTTGGTCAAACCGAAAAGGGAAAGGCAATTATATTTAGAATATTAAGACCACAAGATATTGTTGGAATGATTTTTGGCGTTGATAAATTAATTAATAATGTTGAAAGTGTTGTAAAAGGAAAGTTAACTCCCGAGGAAGCAGCAAAAATAACTTTATCAGAAATGATAAGTGCACCGCCACGATTTTTCTTATCGAGATTACTTAATCCTCTTTTTTCTGTTTTTAATGGAATAGTAATGAATAAAGACCCTTATACTAATAAAAATATTGTTCCCGAAAAGTTTGTTGGTTCAGAAAAAGCAATTGAATTTCAACTTCAATATATTGCTGAGAAATTATTACCACCAATAATGCAGATGTATTATACAGAAGCCGAACAAGATTTTAAAGAAAATACAACAGAGTGGTTGGCAGAAGTGTTAGGAAAGCCATTTAGAATTGATAAGCAGTTTATAAAAGAATGGGACCCAACTGCTTTATTTGAAAATTCTATTAGACAAAATGCCGATAGATTAGAAAAAAGAAGAAATGTTTTTATTGAAAAGTTTGATGATGCTGTTATGAACTCAATTAAAACTGGGAACTTTAAAGAAATGGATAAAGTATTCGAAGAATTAAATGAAGGAATAGAAAAAGAAGACCCGCCAGTTGACCCAAATTATTTGTTTCAGCATTTTATTACAAATAAGAATATCTGGATTAAATTCTTTACAATGGTACTAAAACAAGCTCCAACTCAAGAACAAAAAGATTCAATAAAACAAATGATAAATATGTTACAAACATTCCAAGTTTGGGAATCAATTCCCAAAGAGTTAAGACAAAAGGTTCTTGATAGCGTAATGAAATAATATGACCAAACAAGAACTTCAAGATTTAATATCTAAGTCTAAAAGATTTGGCTGTGATTATCACGGAACTCTTGATTCAGGTAAGTTTACTCCCCCAAATGGAACGATTGTTATTACTGGTGCTTCCATTGAAGAAGAAGATAGAATACGGGAAGAAATTAAAGCCCTTGGTTATCTTGATAAAGTAGAATTGATTTATAACGAGACCGATGATATCTCTGATATTGCTGTTGGAAAATTCAAAGCAAAGAAAATCAAAGAATTAGGTATTGATTTATTTTTCGATAATGACCCTGCTCAGATTTATTGGATTAAGAAATTTAACCCACAAGCNAATGTGGTTTATATCAATGCNTTAAACTATGCCATTTTTACNTATGGCTTTGAATGTCTTGGTTATGCCCTGAGATTATTAGAAGAAGGAAATTCTGTTGTTATTGGACGCTTAGAGCCAGAAGATATGGGTGAAAAAGTTGGTGACCCTGAATTAGAAAAAAGACGAAAACAAATAGGAAGTGGGTTAATTAAAGTAGTTCCCGCTAAAACTTTATTTAAATTCTTAATGTCTAACAATGAAATAGAAGATTATTTTGTTGATTTTGATTTTAATTATGGATATAAATATGCCGAGGAATTAGAGAAAAAAGGATATGCTGGTTTGTTTCCTCATAAAGAAGATAGAGAAATGGAAATAGATAGACAGAAAGCCCAGAATTTTGTTAAAAAGAATTATCCTGAATTGTTTATTCCTGAAGAAAAGGAATTTAAAGATATTTCTGAGGCAATCGATTATATCCAAGAATCCGAAAAACTTTATGTTATTAAACCAAATTCTGATAAGGTTTATACTTTTGTTCCTACTTCTGAGGAGCCAGATAAGTTTATTGAAGAGGCAAAAAGTTTTTTAGAGGAAAATAAAAAAGAACTTGAAAAAGAAGGATTTATTGTTCAAGAAAAAATTATTCAACCAGTAGAAGCAACTCCTGAGGCAATTTATTATAAAGGCGAACCAATTGCTTTTACTGTTGATTTAGAATTAAAAAAATTTGGAGCAGGAGATATTTCGTTCCAGACTGGTTGTAGTGCAGACACCGTCTTTCCAATAGATGAGGATTGCCGATTAGTAAAGGTAGGACTTCAACCTTATTTTGAAACCGCCAAAGAAAGAAAGTTTTCTAATTTTATGGACGCAAGTATGTTAATTGATAGAAAAAATGATAAACCTTATTTTGGAGAATTCTGTGCGGCAAGGAGAGGATATAACTCTTTCTATACTGAGTTAACCCTCTTACCATCTGTCTCTCATTTCTTTGAATGTGTTAAACAAGGTCTTAATCCTTTTAAAGCAAAACTTCATCCATTTGAAAAAGATGTAGCAAAATTTGCTGTTTCAATTAGAATTTTTAATTTAGTAGAGGATAAAGATAGATATCCACAATCAGATTTACCAATTCAAGTTGACAAGTTATTAAGTAAATATATTTGGCTTGAAGAGGCTAAAAAAGTAGATAATAAAATAGTAACGTCAGGATATACACAAGATGTAGCAATTGTAACAGGGGCTGGGAACTCATTGAAAGAAGCCATAGAAAATGCTATAATGAATGTATCAGGTCTTGTGATTAGAGATATGTATTTCAGAAATGACCTTGATTCAGAAGAATGGTATTCACTTTCAAATAGATATACTTATTTATTAGAACAAAAGTGGTTATAAAGGTCGAATAAATTTAGAAAATATGTATAAATCTGTTCAATTTCTTAAAGAATACTTGGCAGCAATTGAATTCAACGAAAACGATTATCAGATTTCTGAAAATCAAGATACAATTGGTTATCTGATTGTTCTTTCTATCCGAAAAGACCATCCAAAGATTGGTATTCTCAAAGGCAGAAAAGGTAGAAATTTAAAGATTCTAAAACAATTGCTCCGAGTTGTGGGATTAAATGAAAAAATTAATCCCTTTTTGGTCGTTAAATTAATATAAAATGAAATTCAAAATATTTTTAGTTAACAATTCTTGCCAGAATATTTATGAAATCTTAGGCTTCTGTAAATCAGATTGGAATTTAGATTTGGAAGCCAAGATTGTAGAGGTCAATGANCCATTGAAATTTGCTGATTTTGGTCTGGGTGCTGGATTAGATATGTATCATACCAACCGCTTCAATACTGACGCTGTTGGATATGGAGCAATCGTTTATCTTTATCATCCAGAACCCAATCCATTTAATAAGCCACTTTATAACTGGACTTATACTCTTGATGGCAGACCTCAATGTCAGGTGGTTCAGGGACAATGGATAGTAAAATGACTGCTGAACTTATGGCTCACGAACTTTGCCACGCTATGTGGGCAAATTTGCGTTGTAAGGGGCTTTCTGTGGAAGACAGGACTGATATGTATCCTGAGGGAAAAGAAGCGATTTTAGGGGAATTACAACGCTTACAGCCCTATTCTGACAAGTTATTAGAGCCATTGCCTATTGATAAAAAGATTGGTATTCTCCAACAGATATTGGCTGTTGCTCAGCAACTTTTGAATTTATTAACCAAACCAATTGGCGGGAAGCCCTTAAAAGAACTCGCAGAAGCAATGGCTCAGTTTGAAGGATTTTATATTGTCGGAAGCAGGGCTTGGAAAAACCATAATCCTTTAAATCTCAAATATGTTGGTCAACCTTTGGCTATTGGTCAAGATGATAAAAACTTTTGTATCTTTAAAAATGACGATGATGGCTGGACTGCTTGCTTAAATGATTTGAGATTAAAACGAGATGGCAAAAGCATAACTGGCTTAAATGGTGATAGTTCAGTGGCAGATTTAATTAAGGTTTGGTCAGAGGATAATGTTGACAATTATATTAAATTTGTCTGCCAGAAATTGAATATCACACCTGATTATAAATTGAAAAACTTTTATGGGTAAAAAGGTCGTTAATAAACTTAAAAATTTAATATGGCAAAGGCATTATTACTTAGATTTATTAGGGGCTTTATTGCTGGTGCCGTTGCCGCAATGGCTACAATTACTATTTCTCAGGTTACATCGTGGCAAGCAGTAATTGATGTTCTTAACAATTTAGCAATCTCCGCAATCATCGGTGGTCTTTCTGGTGGAATTTTAGCTTTAGATAAATATTTCCGCTGGGAAGATAACCAATAAGTTATCCACAGCTGGGTATTGAATCTGATATTTTTTTATAGTATAATGATATTGCGTTGCGACTATCCTTATGAGTAGGGTCGGCACTGAAAATAAGGCAACTACGCAATTGCTTGGAACTTTCGACGCAAGAGTTCCAACCAATAGTGGTTGAGGTTAAGACCCCTTCTCTTTTAGAGAGAAGACCACTGCCGCACCAGCCCCTCTGACTTTTGAGAGTCGGCACCAGCGTCAGGTGCGAGGGGCTGGTGAACTGATAATTCGGCTATTCAGTCAAGACTTATGAAGTTTTGGCTGAATGGCTGAATCCTCTGATTGAACTGGAAAGTTTGGCGAGGAGCTTTAAATCGCCTACGATGACTAAATTCTTTAAAAAAGTATGGCTCGTATTTCTTTCCATAGTAATTTGTTTCGCAGTGTGCTATTTATGTATTAGATTGGCTAAGTGGGTGGTCTTGCGAATAACAAATGAACAAATGGAAAGATACCAGCCAATACTTTTGAGAGAATTATCTCTCCGTGAAAAACAAAAAATATTCTTACTTGAACACCTAAATAATGTAGAAGCATTTAAAAAATTAAATGCTGTGTTTAATTGCGAAAGTAATTGGAATCAAGATNTAGTAAATTATAAAAGTGGCGATTATGGAATTGCTCAAATCAATGAATACACTTGGGATAAAACTGCCAAAACCCTCGGCTTAGATTACAAAAATTCTTGGCAAGATAACCTCTTGATGGCGATTTATATTTATCATCAAGAAGGTTTGAAACCTTGGAATTGGAGTAAATCTTGCTGGAGTAAATTACAATAATCATTGTAAAAATTGACAATAACTACGATAGAAGTAGATTAAAAAATAATTATCTATGAATATATGTTGGAAACATAGATTGGAAACATAGAATTGAGGCGTGTCATAGGTCTATGTGCCCGCCTCAGTTCTATATTTCAGTTCTATATTTCAAATTGAGGCTGTGGATAACTCCTATTGACTTTAAAAAAATTTTTGAATACAATGGAAATAAGATTTTTAAAAAATTAAGATGGGTCAAGTAGATTGGTTTATTAATATCATCGGGGATATAAATGGACGCCTGACCCGCCGAGATTTCTCGGTTTCCCGATGAGGCGTCCATTTATGTTATAAAAATATGAAAAGACAATCATTAAAAAAATCTAGAAAAAGTCACATTTGGATACATACTATTGTCTTTGATGACAGAAGATTAAAAGCTTCTGATAAACTGGTTTATATTACACTGGCTCGTTTTGCCAACAANGATACTCAATCTTGTTATCCTTCAATAGAAAAGATTTGTGAAGTAAGTACACTAACTAATCGAACAGTTAATAAATCGCTTAAAAGATTAGAGAAATATAATTACATTGAAATCAAAAGAAATGCTGGAATGGTTAACACTTACATTTTATTAGAACCAGAAGAGAATAAGTATAATATACCCTTCAAGCAAGATGATGCTGAAATGACACCTCCTGAGGAAAATACTGAAACAACACCCCCTGAAAATTTTGCGGGGGTGAAAAATGACACTGGGGAGGGGGTGAAAAATGACACTGGGACCCCCCGTAAAATGACACCTCTAACTAGTACTTATTTAACTAATATATCTAAAGATGTGCTTGGAAAACAAGCACCTCCTTCCTCTGATGGTTTAGAGCCTAACAAAGAGATAAATAATAGAGACTTCTTTAACCAGAAAGTGAAGCCAGCCTTTCTTGAACTGCTTAAACAATACCGNCAAATAGAGAATTATGCNTTTAGTTATGATAAAGAGGTCGCTATAATAAAAAGATGGATAAAATATGTGAAAGAAAAACATCCTGATTGGGACGAGCAAAAAATTGCCTCTCGTCTCAATCCATACATCAAGCATTGGTTTGAGGCACACGAGGATGAAATACCTTCTATCTCTCGAGTGTTCTCCTCAAATCATTTAAACGAATATAGGTTTTGGGTAGCAAAACATTATCCAAATCAAATAAATAATAGCCTATAAATATGAACAACAAAATTCTTTCTCAAATAACAAAAGAAGAAGCACTCTCTCAATACAATGGAAAAGATAAAATAGTTTCCTCTTTTGAAAAGAAAAAAGAAATTGAGGCAAGTAAAGAAAAATTCTTTTATGTTTATTCTAAAATTCCAACTCTTGATAAGTCATTAAATGGATTTGAAAGCGGAGAAATGATAATTATTGCTGGAGCTACGGGTCAAGGTAAAACAACTTTTGCTCAATATTTAACNAATGCGTTTGCTGAGCAACAAATAAAGAGTTTATGGTTCTCGTATGAAGTTGCCCCTCATCAGTTCTTTGATAAGTTTGAAAACCTTCCTCTTTTTTATCTTCCAAATATATTAGCAGGAAAAACACTTCAATGGATAGAGGATAGAATTATTGAAGCAAAAGTTAAATATGAGGTTAAAGTTGTTTTTATAGACCATCTTCACTATCTTTTGAATTTTACTTCAATTAACAATGTGACACCAGAAATAGATTACATTGTTAGAAATCTTAAACTTCTCTGTTTGAAACATAATTTGATTATCTTTCTGCTTTGTCATTTGGCAAAAGTTAAAGTTGATGAGGAGTTAGAAAACAGTCATTTAAGAAATAGTGCGATGATAGCTGGAGAAGCAGATACTGTTTTAATGATTAGAAGNGATAAAAATGAAGAAAATAAATCTATTTTAAAAATAACAAAATCACGCAGGGTCGGCGTGATGGATAAAAAAATTCCTCTCTTGTATAAGGGTAAAGCAAGATTTGAGGAAATAACAAATGAAGTTATACCCGAAATAATTCTATGAACAACGAACAAATTAATAAAATTTATTTAGAATTCGGCGAAGAAATTTGTAGTCTTTCTGAAGAAACACAGAAAAAAATTTTTGGTGATAAGTTTCAATACTGGCAAGAACTTGATAACTGGTGGCTCGCTCATCAAAAAGAAATGGAAAAAGAATGGCGTGATAGATATTTGGAAGTAAGGAAAAAAGAAGCAGAGTTTGTTAATGAACAAAAAGAATTTAGTAAAGAAAGTAGATTAAGATATTTAAAAGAACTAAAAGAAATTTTGGATAAAGAAATTATTGATGAGTTAGATTATCAAGAAAAACTTCAAGAAAGAGATATTCCATATTGGTGGAGAAGTTTTTCTATTGATAGGCTGAGAAGATTAATTGGAAAATACCAGCGAGTTAGAAAAGAAATTGATATATTAAATAACAATCAAGAAGGAGAAATTACACCAGAAATGATTGCCAGAGCCAGAGAATATCCAATCTCTAACTTGATAGAAGTAAATCATAATGGTTTTGCCTTATGTCCTTTTCACGAGGAAAAGACACCCTCGCTTTATACTAAGAACAATTTCTATTATTGTTTTGGTTGCGGAGCAAGTGGAGATGTAATAGATTTAGCAATGAAACTTTATCACCTAACTTTTCCTGAGGCGGTTAAAAAACTAGCCTGTGGATAACTCCTCTTGAAATTAAAAAATTTTTGGAATATAATTAAGTTGCTGAAGCAACAACTATGAGATACACAGAACCAGATATTTACATTTATGTGTTTCACGAAAATAAATATAGATTAGTTCCTTTTCATCAATTTGTGATGCTAATAGCAAAAGATAAAGATGGAAGATATTTTGAATTTCATCCAAAGTTATTTAAAAAAATTATTTTTGAAGAAATAAAAAAGGTCGTAAATAAAAAAAATATTAAAAAATAAAACTATGAAAACATTAAAAGTAATGGGAATTATAGGATTAATATTATCATTTTTCGCTTGGATTGGTATGTTGGCATATAATAATCCTACCGATTACGAAGCAGCAATAGGCTGGGGAGTAATAATGATGTTTTATTTGATAGCCTATTCAATTATTGGAATAGTGCAATCAAATAAAAAATAGAAGGTTGAATAATAAAATAAAACTATGAAATATCAAATTAAAAATAGATATACA